>TARA_R110000803_G_scaffold56959_4_pt1 | contig 24273 bp, 15 predicted proteins | sample TARA_R110000803 | Tara Oceans TARA_R110000803 (sample SAMEA4397772) | marine metagenome | biome: Polar Biome; feature: [SRF] surface water layer (ENVO:00010504); material: water (ENVO:00002006), including particulate matter (ENVO:01000060) such as... | depth 5 m | reverse complement strand
TTCTTGTCTGAAAGAGCAGTATGTACTTTAGGTGCAAATAACTTCTTCATATTCTCTGAATAAGTAGTAGTATTAAAAACTTAGGGCCGCAAATCGCGGCCTTAAGTTATTATAAATTAAATTTTAAATTATATCAAATGAAAAAAAATGTAAAACAATTCGTAGATAAGACCTACAAACTAACAAGAGGTAATGCACCTCTTTCTTTTATGTTGCCAACTCGCAACTCAAGAAGATTCCCATTACAATATTTTGATGAAGAGACCGGAACTAACCGAGCGCTTCGTTATGCACGTAACCAAAATTCTCCCTTTGAGGATGAACAAGATGGTAACGCTATACTAGAGCCTGTGATTTTTGAGGATGGAATGCTTAATGTTTCAAAACAAAACCAAATTTTACAAGAGTTCTTACATTATCACCCGTTAAACGGTAAAAAATTCGTTGAAGTAAATGAAGCCAAAGATGCTGCACAAGTTGTTGCGGGCTTAAATCTTGAAGTAGATGCTTTGATTGAGGCAAGACAGCTTACTGTTGAAATGGTAGAAAATGTTAGTCGTGTTTTATTCGGAAAAGATTCTTCTAAAGTTTCAACTGCCGAACTAAGGCGTGATATTTTAATCTATGCTAAGAGAGAGCCGCAAGAGTTTATTAATATTCTTGGAGACCCTATGTTAAAATTACAAGGGAACGTGGCATTGTTTTTTGATAAAAACCTGCTTGCGTTTAGAAAAAATAAAAAAGAAATATGGTTTAATACCTCAAGTAATAAGACAAGAATGTTGGTAGTGCCTTACGGACAAGACCCAATGTATATTGTGGCTTCTTATCTATCTAGTGACGAAGGTTTAGAATCATTAAAATTACTTGAAAAAATAGTAGAGGCTTAATAATAATCTCATAAGATAGAATTGGAGGTCACAAAATGTGACCTCCTTTTTTTTTGCTATCTTTGTAAAAAAGTTTACGATGATAAACACAGTAAGAAATACAGTCCTGTCTGTGCTAAATAAGAATAACTACGGATATTTATCTCCGTCAGATTTTAACTTGTTTGCAAAGCAGGCTCAGTTGGATATATTCGAGAATTATTTCTATGATTATAACTATCAAATTAATAAAGAAAACGTACGTCAATCAGGGACGGGATATGCGGATATCACAAAAGGAATAGAAGAGGCTATTGAAATTTTTTCAGTAACAAAAGGCTTATATGTTAATGATGAAAATATTTATTTTGTGCCATCTCCGTCTACTACAGGAAGCGACTACTACTTGCTTAATAAAGTATTGGTTTACCAAAGCCTTTTAGATGAGGGGACAACTACTGGTATGAATGGAGGCGCTAATAAGCTGATTGATTCTAATGCGGATTTTACTGCTGACATAAATATTGGAGATATTGTTGCTGTTGAAAACGATGGAATACAGTATCTTAAAGTTACTAGTATAGACAGCTCTACTCAACTAGCTACTGGAAGTTATAGTAACTGGGATGCAGTTGGATTAAAATATTCAATTTATAAAAAAGCAGGTAAGTTAGAAGAGGCAGAACAAGTTACTCATAGCAAGATTACTATGCTTGTTAACTCAGTATACACAGCCCCTACAGCAATGTTCCCTGCCTATACTACAGAAGACACTTCTTTAACTGTATATCCTGATACAATAACTGCAGTTGGCCGAGTATCATCTCAGTATATAAGATACCCTAAAGCTCCAAAATGGACGTATATAGATTTGTTAAATGGTGAACCTGCTTTTGACGCATCAGCGAGCGATTACCAAGACTTTGAGGTTCCATTGGATGATGAGGTTAATTTAATATTAAAGATACTACAGTACGCAGGAGTATCAATCAGAGAAGCAGATGTATATTCATTTGCTCAGTCAGAAGAACAACAAGATAATCAAGAACAGCAATAATGGCATATATATCAGAATATCAGTATTACGAAAACAGCGGAAGTTTACCTATAGATGAGAATTGGGGTTCGTATCAGTACGTGTCTTTATACGACATTGTCAATAATTTTATGTTGATGTATGCTGGAAACCACAATCTTGTTAATAATGAGGAAAGGTTTAAAGTATTGTTTCACGCAAAACGTGCGGTACAGGAGCTGAATTATGACGCATTTAAAGAAATTAAAGCACTAGAATTAAATGTAGATAGTCGCCTGCGATTTGTTTTACCTCCTGATTATGTGAATTGGGTTAGGATTTCTCAATATAGAGATGGTTTATTGTTTCCTTTAAGTGAAAATATTCAGACGCAATCAGCAAACGCATACCTTCAAGATAATACAGGTAAAATTTTATTTGATATTGATGGTAATATTTTAAGACCTGAGTCCTCGAATCTTGATTATGATAGGATTATTGGGGTGGGACGAAGTATTTACTTAGACCCAAATAACGGACCGTTTAATGGTCTCCCCGGCTACAATTGTGATGGGAATTGGTATTTTGAATTCGGGGTTGGGGCAGCTTTTGGATTAAACACAGAGACAGCTAACTCTAATCCAACTTTTACTATTGACAAAGCAGCAGGAGTTATAAATTTTAGCTCAAGTATGGGTAATCAGTTATGTGTTCTTGAGTATGTATCAGATGGAATGGAAGGTGGAGATGACTCTAAAGTCTCAGTTAACAAGCTATTTGAAGAATATATCTATTCGTTTATAGAGTTCTCAGTACTTAACTCTAAGCTTAATGTACAGGAATATATTGTTGCGAGAGCAAGAAAAAGAAAAGGAGCACTTTTAAGGAATGCAAAAATAAGAATAAGTAATTTACATCCAGGAAGATTATTAATGAATCTAAGAGGACAAGACAAGTGGATTAAATAATATGGCAAACTTATCAAGAAATTTTATTGCGGGTAAAATGAATAAGACCTATGATGAACGACTTGTTCCTAATGGACAATACGTTGATGCATTAAATATTCGTATGGGGTCAACAGAAGGCTCTGAAATAGGTGTTATAGAAAACGCAAAAGGAAACACTCTTTTAACAAGTTTATCTTATGACGGAACTGCACTAAGTAACAACACAAAATGCATAGGGGCTTTTGAGGATGGGTCTGAGGAGACCCTATACTGGTTTGTTCACGATAGTAGTTTTCCAAATTCTGCTACAGGAAAGATGGATATGATAGTATCATATGATACTAAAACAGAAACTGTAGTCTATCATATTGTTTCTATGGATGATGGAGGTGGTGTTAATACCACTCTTAATTTTGAGCCAAAACATCTTGTGACAGGAGTAAATAAGATTGAGGATTTATTTTATTTTACAGATAACTATAGCGAGCCTAAACAGATAAATGTAACAAAAAACTATGCTAACCCAGTGGGGGGTGTAGATGGGTTCTCTTTAGAGTCATTACTTGTTATTAAGAAACCACCAACATCATCACCTGCTATTGAGCCTATGTCTACTGCGGGTCAAGATAATTTTTTAGAGGATAGGTTTATTTCTTTTGCTTACAGATACAGATATGAAGACGGAGAGTATTCTGCTACATCTCAATTTAGCAATCCTTCTTTTATACCAAAACCTTTTTTATACGACCGTTCAACTGCATTAAATTCTGGAATGTTAAATTCCACTAATGCTTGTCAAATTACATATAACTCAGGAGGACCTCTTGTAAAATCAATAGACCTTTTATTTAAGGATATGAACTCTTCTGTAATTAAGATTATAGAAAAGATAAACAAAGAAGAAGAAGGAATACTTGACAATCAAGAGTATCCATATCTTTTTGATAATAGCAAGATATTTACAATACTTCCATCATCAGAGATATTAAGGTTATATGACAATGTTCCGTTACTTGCTAAGTCTCAGACACTTATGGGGAACAGGCTTATGTATGGTAATTATCTCGAGGGATATGATTTAAAAGATACATTTGGAAACCCTACAAAATTTGAATATTCTGTTGACTATAGTTCTAAACAGATTGGATATACAAATATTGATTCTTCGACACCTGAAGGGAACTATTCTTGGGATGGTGCTCAATCTATACAGGGCTCAGTTCTTGAATTTGACCTTACAGATATTGTGCTAATAGCAGGAGCTGTTATTAATTTATTTTTTAGATTTTCTCATAAAGCTTGGTCAGGAGCAGCACCACCTGATGAAGAAACTGCTGAAATAACTATTAATTTTTTATATACACTACAGCAAAGTTTTGATACTGTTTACGACCTTTCTCTAGACCCTGATTTTATAGCAAAGATAGGAACTGATTTGCCAAATCCTCCAGGGACAATAAATCCTGTTGATACTTCTTGTTTAGGAATAACTTTTACAGATGCGGTGAATTGTGGAATTCCTAATGAACTTCAATATGGAACAGGTGCGGTTTTTAAATATCAAAGTGGTATAGCAGGAGCGGGTGAAGCAGCTCAAATTATATCTGCTTCTGGCTCATCTTCTATAGGCCTACAGTTGCCTGCTATGAGGTTTGTTGATGACCCTTTAAATATAACAATTAGCGTTTATGAATATTATCATATAGATGTAGCTAATGTTAGCTATCAGTCACTTGGTGACCCTAAAAGTTTACATAGTGACAGGGGGTATGAGATTGGTATAGTGTATATGGATGGCTACAATCGTATGTCAACAGCACTAGTTAGTCCTAAGAACACTATACATATACCTTGTGCTGCAGCGGCTACAGCTAACTCTATAAGTGTAACTATACCTACTACACAGGTAGCTCCTTATTGGGCTAAACGATACAAGTTTGTAATAAAACCTGACAAGAAAGACTATAATGTTATTTACTCTTCTTTCTTTTTTAGAGATTCGAGCTCAGGCGCTGACTACTTTTTACTTGATGGACAAAACTCAACTAAGATAGAAATAAGTGATGAGTTAATTGTTAAGACAGATACTCAAGGGCCAAAGGAAGTTTGCACTTGGACTACAGTATTAGATAAGAAATCAGAGCCAAATGATTGGCTTTTACCACCACCTGCAGATGCGACAGGTCAAGATATGAGTCTTCCAGGAGGTGTGTATATGAAAATTCAGGCTAATAATTTTTCAACAGTAACAGGAGAGCTTCCTGTTGTTGCATATGGAGAATATTATAGAAGAGTAAATGGGAGACCTGATGGAGGTGTAAATTGTCCTGAGATTTTTTATCCTGTAGACACTCCTAATGCGGGATATGATGCTGCTACTTTTGACCCTCTAGACCAATCTACCGCTGAGAATATCTCTTATGCTATACTTCCTGGGACGAGTATTAGAATTCATATAGATAATGACAGAAGAGGAATTCGTAAAGTAGACCAAAAAACTTGGAATGTTGATACAGAGTTTACATCACCTATTGAATATCCTGATTTTAAAAGTTGGTTTGATGGTGAGAATATAGCAGGTGCATTAGAGTCACAAGGGAAGGATTCTGGTACAGGCGCAACGGGGCCAAATTACAACCCTATTTTAAATACAACATATGAGTGTGACCCTGATTTTAAACTAAAAACAGCGTTTAGATATGATAATGTTGGAACTCCTGAAGAGCGAAAATACTTTTTTGTTTATGGAACTCTAGGATACAGTGGGAATAATTTAAAGTCAACAAGACTTAAGGTAGAGATTACGGTAATACGTGGAAATGGTACAATTATATTTGAGTCAGACCCTGCAGACGCAGAGCCCGATTTATGGTATGAATCTTCTGAATCATATCCTATCTCTGCAGCTGGAGAGCATTCAGGTGATATCCAAAATCAAGTTTTTTCAACAAGCCAAGCGGCTATTATAAATACTAAATTTTTCAATTGTTATGCATTTGGGAATGGAGCTGAAAGCTATAAGATTCAAGACTCTATGGTAGGAAAAGAACTTGAACTTGGCAATAGAGCAACAACAACAGATTCTAAATTATATGGTGCTGAAAAAAGATTTAGTGATATAACATATAGTGGTATTTTTAATACTGAATCTAATATAAATAAACTAAATGAATTTAATGTTGGGCTATTAAATTTTAAGAGATTAGAGTCATCGTTTGGTCCTATTGAAAAATTATTCGCAAGAGAAACAGATATACTTACCCTTCAAGAAGATAAAATATCTTATGTATTATCAGGTAAAAATTTACTATCTGATGCAGCAGGGGGAAGTGCTTTAACGTCAGTGCCTGAAGTTTTAGGAACTCAGGTAGCAAGAGTAGAAGAGTTTGGTATATCCCAGAACCCAGAAAGTTTCACTGAATGGGGGCCTGATAAGTTTTTTACTGATGCTAAGAGAGGCGCTGTTATACAGATAAAAGGCTCAAGCTCACAGAATGACCAACTAAAAGTAATATCACACGAAGGGATGAGGTCTTGGTTTAGAGACTTATTTAATAGTAAGTTTACTACTCAAAAACTAGGAGGATTTGACCCATATATGAATGAGTTTGTCTTAGCTTCTAATGGCATTCCAATACCTTTGGTTACCGGATGCAAAAATTGCGGTATTACAGAATCAATTTTAGTTAGTAGTATAAATAGCTACTCTTATTGTTATGATGTAGGGAGCCTGGTAGGATTAGTTACTATTGATTATGATGTTGAGCTTCCTGTTACAGGGACATTTGAAGTTTTCGCTGTGTACAATGGTATTATTGTGTCTTCAGGAAGTGTAAGTACAGGAGGTACTTTAACAGTTTCTAAGGATGAGATATTAATAAATGAGTTAACAATTACAGTACACGCAACTGATAGTATAGATTTTGGTATTAATGTAAGCTGTCCTTCAGGGGATATTGTTACTATAGTTTTGGTATCTGTATCGGGTGATGCTGATATGGGGAAACAAATTCACAATGAGTACAGATGGACAGACGGAACATTCCAGTCACCACTACACTCAGACCAGGTTACTTTTTTAGGAGGAAATTCTCCGGTTGTTTCTTTATATGATACAATTACAGGACCTCAAGGAGGCGGTGTTATACCTGCTAATAGTGCGGTTATAAAAATAATATCAGATAAATATGGTTCTGATACATATGATTTTAATCCTAACGATGATAACTTTAGGTATCTAAGAAGTGATACGTTATATAATAATAACTCTTCAGATATACGAGCGTTAATGGTTGCTAGTACTATACCAACTCCAACAAATCCTCCATCAGGAGGGAACACTGATTATAATGCTACATTTGCAATGCCTTCAACAGGAGATTATTTGTATTTGATTTGGGATTATAGAGACAGCACACCAATTGATTTATGTTATGGGGTCGATGTATATGCAGCTTGTTGTAGTTGCGCTCCAAGTCCAACTATATATGAACTTGAAGATTGTGATTCAGGAGATACATTTACCGTATCAGTTACTGCAAATGGGATTGGTATTGGTTCTGTTATACAGTATCGTCAAGGAGTTGGCGGTGGAATAGCGGACTACGTTAGCTGTGGTCAATTGATTGCTTTTGGGGTAACACCCGATGCAACAATATATAGTTCTATAGATACGAATTGTGGAAACGTAGCAAAATGTAATTTTGATTCAACAGTTTCTTGTACTAGCTATACTATATCTACATACTCAACAACAGTACAGGGATATTCATACACAGATTGTGGAGGTGTTCCTTACCAACGTAATATTGGCGGTTCAGGAGCTTATGAAGAGGTAACATTTTGTGCCTTAACAACCTTTGTAGATAACCCAAGTGCAACTACTTTAACTAATAACGGGGCTTGTCCTTAAAATAAAATTTAATTATGGCAGTATATTTTTTAGACGGAACAAACTTAACTAACTCAACAGCAGTGTTTACTGATGAAGAGTTGGTGAACTGTGCTCCTGATGGATATTATTCAGATGGTAATATTAGCAGAAGGCTAGTAGATTGTACCCTATGGCAGGCAGAGGATTGCCCAAGCTGTGGCGGAGGCCCGCCTCCTTCAGGATTATTCTTGTCAGGACCTGCTACTTATGGTGCTTGTGAAAATTTCTGTGATACAAATTATATAATCTCTTTAACAAAATTATTAGTTGGAGGTGGAGGATATGCGGATGTAACACAAGGCAGTGTTATTCAAGGAGAGGTATTACAAGCTGGAGGCTTCTATGCTTATTCTGATACACAATATACACAGACCCAAAACGGAGGTTTTAGAATATTAAAAATAAGTGCTACCGTTACTAACTATGTTGATAGCATCTCAGTATGTGGTTCTCAAGGATGTCAAGTTGCATAAAAAAAATATAAAATATGGCAGCATTAAATAATAATAATACATTAACATATGACGAAGGAGCAGGTGGATGGCCATCGTTCTATTCATATGCTCCTGACTGGATGATAGGTATGAACAATTACTTTTATACATTTAATAAAGGTAATCTTTATCGTCATAATGTAAATGAGGTACGTAACAATTTTTATGGAGTTCAGTACACAAGTACAATACAGTCGGTGTTTAACGACAAACCTCTTGAAAATAAACTATTTAAGACAATTAATTTAGAGGGAGATTCCGCTTGGGGAATTACATTACAGACTGATATTCAAGATTCAGGATTTATTGAAGTAGACTGGTTCTCTGAAAAAGAACAATCCTATTATGCTTTTATTAGAAACTCAGGAGAAACACCTGCAGGTACAGATGAATATGCATTACGTTCCTTAAATGGTATAGGAAGAAGCTCAATAGTTACAGGAGCAGCAGGAGCTGTAGCTACAATAACTTTCCCTGCCTCTATAGAACTAGAGACTATTATGTCTGTCGGAGATATGTTTTATTTTGTATTACCACCAGCAGGTGTAACTCCAAATTTTGCAGGGCAAATAACTAATATACAAGCAAACCCACAACAGGGGGTTAATAATATTATTATAGATACCACAATAGCAGGAGCGGTATTAATTCCAGGACAAGACAACTACTTTCTATACATAAAAAACTCAGTTGCAGAATCCCACGGAGTGTTAGGACATTATTGTGTTTTTAATATAACCAATACAGATATAGAAAAATTTAACTTGTTTGCAGTTGAGACTGAAGTAATGAAAAGTTATCCTTAAAAATTAGTATCTTTGCGGTATGGATTTAGAGATTAGGACACTTAACAGTAATGACTATGATGATATATTATTGAAATGGTGGAAAGATTGGGGTTGGGATGCACCTCTTAAAGATTTTCTTCCTGATAATGGGACAGGTGGTTTAATAGTTTATGACGGAGACACTCCTATTTGTGCAGGATTTGTCTATGTAACTAACTCATCGGCAGCTTGGGTAGATTGGATTGTATCAAGTAAGACATACCGGAAAAAACCTACTAGAAAACAAGCGCTAAGCTTATTAATTGAAACATTAACTGAAGTATGTAAGCAAAGTGGAGCAAAATATTCATATGCTTTAATAAAACATAAAGCATTAATGGATGTATATGAGGATGTTGGATATATAAAAGGACAGTCATATACAGAAGAAATGATAAAAATATTATAATATGGGAGTAATAACAGCAAGTGCAGTAATAGCAGCAACAACAGTAGCAATTTCAGCAGCAACGGCAGCTAAGTCGTTTTCTGATGCAAGCAAGGCTAAACAAAAAGTACAGGCGGCTACAGCCGAGGCTAAAAATAAAATGTCAGATGCTCGTAAGAAACTTGAGACCAATTTTGCTGATGTATTATCTATCAATAAAGAACCATACGAAAGACAGCGTGAGGCTATGTTAGCCGCAGGCTCACAGGCTTTAGAAGCAGGGGTTGAAAGTGAAAGAGGTGGAGCAGCTACAGCAGGTAGAGTACTAGCAGGACAACAAGAAGGACAGGGACTTATACGTGATGCGCAGAGCGATGCATTATTTGACCTTGAAGCAATGCAGGCTGAAGAAGATTCAAGACTAAGGGATATAGGTGTTCAAATAGATTTAGGTGAGGTTGCAGGAGCTCAACAAGCGGCAGCAGCGGCAGAAGAAGCAGCGGTACAACATAAAAATGCAGGTCTACAAGCGGCGGGACAAGCAGTTGCTGCGGCGGGCTCTGCGGCTCCTTTATATGCAAAGACAGGCGGAGCAATACAAGCAAATAAAATAAACACAAACAGCTCTTTTGGCGAAACACAAGGAGGCATAGCTTCTTTATCGGCAACTGACCAAGTAACAACTAATAAAATGGAAGGTACAGCAGCTATACCAGCAGTTCCTGAAATAGGAATAAGAAACAAGCCAGGGTATCAGGCAGGGGTAACAGGAGTAGAGGCCTCGCCTAATTATAAGCCCGCAACTAATATATATGATGGTGTTGATATCACACCTATCCAAGGAGATAATGTAACCCAACAACAGTTTGATGCATTTATGTCTAAGCAAAGTGGTAAGTGGGCTAGAGGATTTAGAAAATCAGGATTAGGTATAAACACAAGAATGGGAGAGTTGCTTGGATTTAATCCTTTAACACCAAGAAGATAAATGACATATTATAAATACCAACCTCGTGACCCACAGATACAAGTAAACTGGGCAGAGGCTGCTCAGAACGTAACAAATATTCTTAAGGAGGAACAGCGTGTAAGAACAGAAAAGAAGTCAGCTATTGACGAGGCAACTCGTAATTTCCAAGACCAACTAAATACCCAACCTCAAGGACAGAGTACCTCTATTAGAGAATGGGGATTGAAGTTTGGCGAATCTGCACAGAAACAACTGTTAATGCAAGAGCAGTTATTAAAAAGTGGTATGTTAAAGCCATCTGACTATACGGTTATGCGTCAGAACCTAACTGATGGAACAGACCAGGCTTTTGGATTAATGCAAAAATATCAGGATGTATTTGCAGGGAAGATGGAGCGTATGAAATCTCAAGATATAACTATGTCATCTCAAAAACTGGAGCAATGGGCTATGGCAAACGCAGAAGGGTTTGCGAATTTTAATAATAGTGAGCTTGTTATCAACCCTGAAACAGGTAAGGTAAGCGCAGCTATGATGAGGATGAATTCTGAAACAGGGCTTAGGGAATTAACACAAGACCCTAATCAATTTGTTGCGGTTAGCTCATTACAAGGACAGATACTACAAGAGTATGATGAGTTTGACTCAAACGAAGCAGCTAATAAGTTTGTAGAAGAAACAGGAGCTTGGACTATGCTAGAAAGAATAGTAGGCTCAAGAACTCAAGCAGGGCAGGTCTTAAGTAAGATAGACCCATTCAATAAAACACTTTCTGAAGAAGATAGAAAACTACTAGGAATAGATGAGGCTCAAGGAGAAGCCATAAACTATTACCTTGAAGCAGAGAACGCTATGATTACAGGTTTATTTGCTAATCCATATAATGTAACATCTATGCTTACAGAGAATGTAGTAATGTCCCCAAACGGGAAGGTATATGATTTTACTTATGACGAGACAGAAGCAAAAAACGATGCTTCTCTTATTCTTATGAGAAGAGATGGTAATGGCGGGATGACTCCTGTATTTGACACTTCAATCAACCCACACGCAAAAGAACAACAAGACGAGGTACGTGCTTATATGCGTAACAGTATTAGAAATAAAGTATCAAGAGACCAAAAAAGTCAAACAGTAAATGACTGGCAGCGTTCAACACCTCCAACCGCATCTTCTATAAAGACGAAAAAAGAAGATGAAGCAAATATGAATTATCTTGGAGCTATGTCAAAACTTTTTAGTGGGACTACAGCAGAGGTAAATGAAGCAATTAATACTTTGAGAAGTGCTAACACTGATATAAAAGATATCGACAGAAATGGTGATGATATTATTGTCTCATTTAACAGTGCCAGAGGAAATGAAACTATTAGCTTTAGAGGTGATGACGATACGCAGTTAACAGAAGCCGCCTGGATTAAAGCTAATACCAACTTTTTTAGAAAGAAAACAATGGACAATATAGGTGATTATCTAAAGGGTTGGGAAGATAAAAACTTCGCACCTGAATCTGTAGGATTTGGTGGTAGTGATGTTAAAAGTAAGGAGTCAGCAGAACTTGCATTTAACAGAAAAATAGATACGATATTAAATGTAAAAACTTTTGATGTAACAGATTCTGAAGGGAACTATGATGATGACGTTGTAAAGGATAATGTAAAAAATGCATTACAAAGTATCCCAGGAGGGCATCAGTACACGGTTACTGACTTCTCATTTAGTGAAGGAATTACTATAGAAAATGGAAACTTTTCATATGAAATTGATTTAAGCGATAAAGATAAAGCGCCAGGAAATATAACAAGAGCATTAAAGGACTTGAAAATACAAATCTTAAAAAATGCGACTATGGGTGAGGATAATCAAGAAGCATATATGTTCTTTCTTCAAGACGAACAGAAGGAGTCTATAACACGAGGTAAAAGCAGCAGGCGAGAAACACAGACAAAAGTAAAAGAAGGAGGACTTGGAGATGCAGGTGCGGGTTGGAATCCCGGGGTAACGAAATAATAAAAATTTTCAATGAACGAAGAGGCAATAAAAGATGCATACGATTTATTTGTATCAACAGGATACCGACAAACAATAGAAGAGTTTAAGGTATTATTACACAATGAAGATGGTGCAGTTACAGATGCTTATAAATTATTTGTATCAACAGGATACCGACAATCAAAAGAAGACTTCAAAAATCTTATGGGAGTTGGTATTGTAGAGCCTGTAAAAAAAAAAGATACTACGGATTCAACATTGGAAGATGGTGGTTTGGAGCAGTCCGATTCTAATAACGAAAAAAGCTATGCTGAATTGGATGGAAGAGACCTTGGCAACAACTTTGAGCCTAAGCGTTTAAGTGACGAAGAACAATTAACACAAGATACTTTAGAGGCAGAAGAGCTAGCAAAATCAGAAGAGCTAGCAGAAAAGAACCGCATAAGAAACTTCACCTATGAGGAAAATGTAGAATGGTACAACCGCCCTATGACCCCTCAGAATACTAAGTCAGATGGATATACAGACCCTATGGAGTCTATAACTATGTCTGGTAGAAGTCCAGAAAATCCCGAAGAGTATGCGAGAGCAACCCGACAAAGAAAAGTTGACCTTGAGTTTACTAACCAGCAAGTAGAATCTTCTGCTCCTGCATTAGAGAAACAACAAACAGAGGAAGCAGTTAAGATTTTAGAGGAAAGAAAAATACTAGCCAAAGAAAGAGCAGAAGTATTAGAGTCGGAGGGATTTGGTTTAGCTTTAGATGCTACTGATTCTAAATCAATAGAGTTAGATGAGGTAGATGCAGTTAAATACTTTACTGATTTATATGGTAAATTTGGTTTCTTCTTTAGAAAATCAGGACTTGGAGATGCTATAGATGTTGTGGCAACTGACGGAACACCTATAACTATAGACTTACAAACTTTTTTCTCTAACGAAGGTGAAGCGGCAAGGCTAAAAGAATTCGTGTCAAACCACGCCCTTACCCCTGATGAAATAATGGATAGTACAGACCAGGATATAATAGACAGAGCTGAAAGAGTTAGGTCTATGAGAACCACCGCACGTATTAATCCTGATGGCTCAGAGTCAACAGTACTTATGGCTTCAGCAGAAGTAGACGGCAAGTATGTCGCATACCCTACTTTATTTCCTAACTCAACAAACTATAACTCAAACCCTGTTTTTTGGGATGAGAAAGACGGTCTTGACGCTTATAAAGAAGCACGAGAGAGAGGTGAGGTTTTTACATTTGACACAGACGATGAGGCACAAGATTTTGCTGAAGGGTCTTGGAAAGATGTAGATGTTCTTGATGCTGAAAGAAAAATATTTTACCAGAAACGAGGAATAGACTATGCCCAATACAAAAAAATGTATGACAGGTACGAAGAGGTTATGGACGAGATTAGCTTCATTGAAGGACAGAACTATGGTCTTCAGAAAGCAAGAGGTGAGGATACTAAAGAGGCTCTTCCTTTTAAAGAAGAAGATTTAACTGAAGAACAGAAAAACCAAAGACCTACAGAATACCTATATGTTAATGGCAGAAAACGTAACGACATAGACCAATATCTTTTAGAACTAAACACAGAAGCATCTGAATTAAGAGATGTAGTAGACCAAACTAATGTCTCAAGAGCACGAGAAGATTTTGATTTAGTGTTAGATAAAAAATTACAACAAAGAATAATGGTTGCTGCAGAGGCAAACTACAAAGCTAAGGCATTTGAAGATGTGATACAAAAAGAATCTTTAAATAGATTCGGGGTTAGAATAGAAAATATTTCACAAGTAACTCCCGAGACACCTGAAGACGCTGAGTATATTGATTTCCTAAATGTTGCAAACGAAAAAGTTAAAGGAGTTAGAGAAATTGCATCAACAAAATATGAAATAGCAAAAACATACCTTGATGCTAAGGTAGATAAGTTTGCAAGAAAAGAATTCGCAGAGAACTGGTCAGCAGTAGTCTCTAGTTTTAGTGGAGGGTGGAACACAGGAAATATAGGGAATAAATTATTACTCCTATCAATGGGAGTTAAAGACTTAGGTGACGACGCAACTACTCAAGAGGTAGCTGAATATATAGTAAGACAAAAAGAATTACAAGCAAAAGATAAAACACCAAGAGCATTATCAAGATACCACTCCTCTAGGAATTGGGACGAAAGGTTTGACGCTTTAGGTGATGACCCTTTGGAGATAATGTTTGGAATGGCCTCACAATCTATAAGCCAGCTATTGCCTTATGGACTTAAGATAGTTCCTGCTGTGGTGGCAACAGAAGCACTAGCAGGTGGTATAATAGGCTCAACAGGATTCTTAGCGGGGCCTTTAGGAATACCTACTACAGGTGCAGGATTATTAGCAGGTGGTATAAACGGACTAAAAGATGGTATGGCTATAACTATGGTAGCATTAGAATATACCAATGCAGTTATGGAAGCGGTTGTTCATCAAGGGTATAATCCTATGGACCCTGATAGTATGGTTAAAGCGCTACGTGACCCTGATGTATGGGCTGAAGGTAAGCGAATAGGTTTAAAAAGAGGGATTGCAATTGCTATAATAGACCGTTTAAGTATGGGACTAGCAGGTAGATTGTATACTGTAGGAAAATTAGCTAGCACAGGCGTTAGAATGGCAGCAGTGGCCGCAGAGCGTGTTACTTTAGACCCTATAACAGAAGCGTTTGGAGAGTGGGTGGCGCAGAAAGTTTCTGGGCAACGATTAAGTATGGCTGACGTAATGGATGAAGCAATAGGTGGTATGGGAATGAATGCCCCTGCTGCTGCTGTAAATATGTATGTTGATGGGCGAAAAAGAAACAACATAAAAATTGCAGATGAATTTGGAAATTTAAGGTTTATTGCAGAATCAAAATATTCAAGTAAAAAAATTGCAGATTGGTCTAATAATATGGTAAAGCTTGGCCAAATAAGTCCAGAACAAGGGCAGAGAATAAATGAGAACATTGGACTTAGAGAAGATGCAAGAGGTATACTTGACACGGGAAAAAGAAAATCATTAGGCCAAAACAATACCGCTGTAGAGAACAGGGTAATGGAATTATTAGCTGCAAAAAAAGAGCTATCTAAAAACACAAATAGTAAAGAAATATTTAGCGAAAAAATTAAACGTATAAACAAAGAGATTTCAGAGATAGTGTCTTCAAGGACACTAAGGAAAGAAAACCTACAAGAACCTCTTGATGGTATTGGACTTAACGGACACCTAACAACCAACAAAACTGATGCAAGGGAAACAGTTCCTACGTATATGATTGATGGTAAAAGGATAGCTACTAAAGAAAAATTTATAGAATTAGTAGGTAAGATGACTAAAAAGAAGCGTGACAAATCAACCGTAAGGGTTCTTAATGACGCTGAAACAGGGACTAAAATAAAAGAAATATATGCCATTCAAAAGTCAAGCACAGAGAGCGTGGATGCACAAGAACAAACCGAAGATAGCGAAGCGGTGGGAAAGAGAGCAGCCAAAAAAGGAGAGGTTACCGAAGAGGCTACATCCAAAAACAACAAACAAACTAAGCTAAATGAAGAGGGGGAGGCAATTGAAGAAGAATTAACTGTTGAGGAGATAGCTGAAACTGTTGTAACAAGAATCAGTACAGATGATATAATGCAAGAGGCTCAGCAAAAAATAACTGCTATTGAAGAAAATGCAAAGGCTATCAAAGAGCCGAAAAAGGAAACCATTGCTAAGATTACTGCTATAAAAGAATCTGAAGAACAAGCTTTAGAAGAGTTTGAATCTGAAGAAAGAATTAATAGTGTAGTTGAAACTGAAAGTAATAGTGAAGTAGTGGCACTGGAAAACGAGATAGCTGAAGAGGAAGGAGCACCTAATCTTTTTTCTAAACCTGCTAAAGTTAAGAAAGAACCTGAAGTTGTGGTAGAAGAAACTCAAGATGAAACATTTGGACTACAAGAAGATATTGCTGATATAGAAGGCACAATTGAAGATGGTAATAATGAGATAGCAAGTATCCAATCACACATAAAAGAAGATGTTGCGGCTATTCAAAAAAAGATAGCTGCAATTAAAAAATCTAAAAACTGGGAGGGCAATAAAAAAGAAGACATATCTGAGCTTAAAGCTGACATACAAGCGATAAAAGAAGATGGCAAAGCAAATATACAAGAAGTAAAAGAAGATATATCTGAATTAAAAAAGAATATAAACAAGGCAAAAAGAAAAATAAAAAAAATAGCATCTGCAAATCCTAGGGTAAATTTTAAAACCAAGGAAGAATCTAAAGCTATAAGTATTGAAGAAGAACAGCAAGAGATTGATAGAATAAATGCATTAGAATCAGGAAATGTATCAACAACTATTGAATCAAGAGGTAAAGGTGTGGCTATAGACTCTAATGAGCTAAGTAGCCGTACAGATAATCCTATTAATAGCGTTAGATTAGAAATAATAAATGGAGTTCCTACAATATTTACAATCTCAGACCAACTTACTACAGGTAATGTTGTTAATCCTGAGACAGGCAATACTATAGACAACTTAAAAGGTGGTATAGGGTTCAACGGGACTATAGATAATGATGGTGTAGCCTGGGCTAACACAAGAAAAGAAAATGCTGATGGAACAGCTAAAAAAGCTGCTCAAGTTTATAAAGACAACATAAACCTATTTGACCAATGGTGGATAGCCAATCCAGAATATAAAGGATTAGTTCCTATGGCTGTTGTAAAAATGGGAGAGGAGTCTATACTTTCTAACGAAGCAACCTTTAGAGTATTAGCAGATAACCTTACTGAGATTTCTTCAGAGAATAAAACAAATGCATTAAGTGTTATGCGTGAGTCTATGGCTCAGAGTATATCTAACCTGGAGTCTAATATGACGGGTAAGAAAAAATCAAAATCAACTTTAGATAATTATGAAAAAAATATTAAGTCACTAAAGGAAATATTAAGAGTTACAAAAAATATTAACTCTATAGAGGAGGCTCTTACTCCTGAAGTATTAAACAAATTAGGACTACCTACTCGTGTACTTTTATTAAAAGCACTAACATCTTCAGGTCCTAACAAGCCAGGTGAAACTAAAGGCGTTGGTATATCAAACAAGACAGTAGTAAAAGCTTTACTAAAAGGGATGCCAGAGGGAAAAAGAAGCCTTTTAAATCTTGGCGTAATTACTGACCTAATCACTGACCCTCAAATGAAGAACATACCACAAAGAAGTATTGTGGCCATTGTTGGTGTAGATGTACTTAATCCTGAAACAGTTAAGACCAATCATCCTAATTATAACTTTGGGGTAAAAGGGAAAAGTATTGGTATCTTAGAAGAGAGTGTGCCTGTATATGATGCGTTCCCTGCTGTATTTAATAAAGCGGTAGTGGGATTAGTAAAGGATGACCTAAAAGGAGCAAGAAATTCTAAGACAGATGTAAAGGATAGCGAGAAGGCCAAGCGAAAAAATAAAGACGAACCTTTAGCAATTTTAGGAGCAAGAAAAGAATCAAGCCTGGGGACTATATACACAAGAGAAATAGGTGTACAGGGTGGAATGCCTAACTTAGAATTTATTGGAGCCATAAGCAATGGTAATATTGATAATGCGACTAAGTTAATACACTTTATGAATACCTCGTTTCCTCACGTTGTTATATCTACAGACATAGAAACATTTAACGATGTACTACAGTCTAAAGGTGTCAAGGTTTATTTAAAAGGTGATGAAATAGTTTATGGTGTAACAGTTGACGGAGATATATATATTAATCCTGAAGCTCATAGCTCTGATTCTGAATTATTTAATACTGCGATTCACGAGATGGGTCACGTATGGACAGACTACTTACAAACCACAAAGAAAGGTAGAGAGATATATGGTAAGGGCTCTGAACTTGTTATGCAGACAGATGAGTTTACTAAGCAGCTGGAGTTATTTGACGGAGATATTAAGAAAGCTGTTAATGAAACAATGGCTATACTTATAGGAAACAAAGGACAGACTATAACAAATGCCTCTATAAAATCTAAGTTTGAAGAATGGCTAATTGGGTTATGGAGAACTATAAAAGAACAGTTTAAGTTATCTTCGGAATTAAATAATTCTGAAATTCAAGACTTAACATTAGACAAATTTCTTGGGCACGCCCTTGCTGATATTTTTGCGGGTGAGAAAATAAAAATTTCTGAAGCCCAAACGGTGAAGATGAGAAATCCCGAGGCTGCATTTAATAAAAGTATGACGATGGAGCAAATTATAGCCAGAGGACGTGCAAACGGAAGAAGAGATGCTGATATAAGGGTTGTACTACAGAACAGAGGAGAGACTCAGGCTAACATAAACAACGCACTGCGTGTGTATATAGACTTATTCACACAGATGCCTTTAGAATTTACAAATGTACAAGGAGGTGCTATAGTAGGTAATGCTTTATTTAATACACTAAGGACTAAACTAAATGATTTCTCAACAAACGAAGAGGGGACTTCAAGAGTTAAAACTTATTCAGAAATTAGAGGTAAAGCTCAAGATTTAATTCAAGCTGAGCCTATATATAAAGCCCAGGCGGAACAAATACAAATGGAACTTCGTACTGCATTTGACAGAACGCTAAATATAAGAGGCAACATATCTGTACGTGAACAGATATCAAATATCAGAAAGCAACTTAAGACAAGGATTGATGCTATTGCTAGCATTACAGATGCCCAGAGACGGATGAGGTTAATTATTAGAGATGTTATGCCGTCCAATACTAAGTATGCTAAGGCAGCGGTAAACAAGCTATTAAAAATAGTTAACAATACAAATCTTAAAAACTTTATAGGTCAGTCAGAAGTTCTTTTAGATATGGCAACAAAACAAAGAGCCATCATTAAAAAACAAATGATAAAAGACCTGATTATTATGGTTCGTAAGAAGGCAAAGTTTTCAAGAACACAATCTGGTAAAGTTCGTGGGAGAGGTGTAGATGCGTTTGGACAAAGTTATTTTGAAGAAGCTAAGCGGATATTAAAGTATGCTATGGATGAAAATTTTGATGCGTTAGATGCTTACGCAGAAGAGGTGCACGGAGAAAAAGTAACAGAGCAAATTGCCGAGATTAGACAGGAGTTAGCTGAAGGAAAATCTATCTCAGTACAAGACCAATTATTATTAGACAGACAGTTGGCTTACGATAGCTTTGCAGGTGTTGTAAATATGGAATTAGAGGAGGTTGAACAGTTATTAAAAGACTCTGTTCTTATAGCTAAAGAATCTATCGCAAGGCTTAATGTTAGAAGAGCACAGAAGAAGAAAATGATTGACGGTATTGTTGAAAGTTTTGATGAGGAAATTCAACATAACTTCCCTCAATTTTACAAAAACGGTTTACTATTAGAGGATGAGGAACTTAGCAATAAGAAGCCCTCTATAAGAAAGTCGTGGAAAGATAACGGGTTTTTAGGAACAATGAGAGAATTTGTTACACAATGGATTGTAGATAAGAAAACATCTCAGAGTCTTGTGACTAAATTTTTAAGAAACAACCTTATACATCTTGGGTCTATTACTAATATATTAGACAGAGGTACAAAAGGAAAATTGTTTACTAAACATTTTTATAAATCACTGAATGATGCTGATGAAAGATATTTAAAAGGAGTATTTGTTCAGGAAGATATAATGAATTCATTTGCTAATGTTATAGGATTTAAGTCGTGGAAGAAATGGAGATACTCTTTAGGGGAAGGCACTATTCATTTAAAAAATATGAAGAACGGCAGAACAGGGAATTTGTATAATGAAACAGGGCTAACAAAAGATAAAGCTTTACGTATATATGCCCTTTCTTTAAACGAACACCAAAAAGAGGTATTATACAACCAAGGATTTACACCTGATGTAATGGAGGAGATATATAATTTTCTTGGAGAAGATAATATGAAGATGGCTGATATGGTAGTGTCTTATTTAAGCGACACATATTTTCACGAGACCAATGGAATCTTTATCCAGGCTAATAATATAAGTCTTAGAAAAGTAGATAATTATTTCCCTACAAGAAAGATAGGATACAAGGCATCAGCAGCAGATATGGCAAACGGAGATTTTAATAAGATATTTTCTGCTGAGTTCTCACCTGCGCTTAAGGAACGAACCGCATCTATGAAAGATATGGCTTTAGGATATGATTTCTCTGAGGTTTTTGAAGACCACGTTCAGCAAATGGAAAGGTATAAGGCGTATGCTTTAATGGTTCAGCAAATGAATGGTATCCTTAACTCACCCGCTATAAAAACAGTTCTTAATGAAACAGGAATGGGTAAGCTGTTTAAAGCATCATTAAACTATGCTATTAATCCTGAGGCAGGAAGCATAACTGAACAAGATGCAACAGGATGGGTTCAAAGTAAGTTCTCTGGATATGCATTAGCATTTAAAGCGATACAGATTATCAAACAGGCCTCTTCATTTGTCCTTCCATTTGAAAACTACTCTTTTATGGGTAAAGGCAAACAATCTCTTATTATAGATATTCCAATGTTTATGTATGACTACGCCAAGGTAATAGCAATGCTTCCCTGGGAAATTATAGAGGCAAGAAAGATTTCAGCAACCTTTAAACATCGTTTAAAAAAGGGTATGGAAGGTGATATATTTGGGTTAGAATCAGGTGGGATGAGAGGCGCACCTAAAATGCGTAGAAGGAGAGATAAACTAGGAGCCGTTACACGTGCGTTCGACCTTGCAAAAGGTTTGGCAACGGTAACAGGTGATATATTAGGAGTTCTTGGATACAAAGCGGTATACAATCGTAATATCGCTAATGGTATGAACGATGCGGAGGCTTTGGCTTTATTTAATGACTTTAACTCAACTCAGCAAACAAGAAGAGCAACAGAGAAAAATGAAATGCAAAGAAGCACCAATACTTTTTATAGAGCGTTTACTATGTTTGGAAGTTCGTTGTTTCTTCTTATGAATAAAGTTGGTATGAGTACCAATAATATGTATAACACAATATTTGACTCAAACAACAAAGGCCTTCAAAAGATTCCAAAAGCAAAAGACTTTAGAGCGTTTGCTTTAGCATACTCAGGAGCAAATGCTTTGTTTACTATAGCAGCCAACTCAGCGGTATTTTTAAGAGGGGATGATGATGATAAGGCAGCGGCTTGGAAGTCAGTTAGAGAAGCAGCTATGGGGCTTTCTTTGGTATGGCAAATACCTCTTGTGGGAGCAGGACTTGAGGAGTGGTATAACGCAGTAGAAGGAATTAATAGACCTTCAAGTGCTATCGTTAATCCGTATAGTACTATATTTAGAAAGATGAGAAAAGCTGTTAATGAGGCAGAAAAATCAGGCGATAACTATAAGGTTTTACTTCCTATTTTAGAGCTTGTTGCAGGGGCACAAGCAACATCTCCTGAAGCAGCCATTAAAACACTAGGCGGGGACTTCTCAGATGAGAATATGTATAACCTATTAGGAATTACTAAATCATATCGTCCTGGATATAATAAAACTAAAAATAAAGGGATGACTAATGCTCAGAAAAAAATGATGTTTCCTGATTTATGGAAAGATATGCAAGAGAATAAGCCCGATAGCCCTTTAAAAGATATGCAGAAAGAATTGAGGAAAATGAAGAAAGATATGATGAAAGAAATATATGGGAACTAAATAATTATAAATCCATTAAACAATTGATAGCGGTGTGTCCTCCAAGGATAACACCGCATCCTATTGCTTGCTTCTTGAAGTTTTTTGCGTAAGCTGTAGCGTACGACTTACTGTCTACACCGCATCCTACCTGCATAGCAAACACCTTAAAGTTTTTACCAACTAACCATTTCACATATGCCTCTGTATGAGTGTGTCCGCAAACGCTTGACATCATATTGTTTTTCGCCTTAGTTAATGCCTGCCCTCCTTCTCCGTGTTCATACAGGACGTTGTCGTAGACAATACTTTCAACCCAATTCCAATTAGTATTAAGCACATTGTTGTAGTCTTTTATCCAGCGGGCTGGGATATGACCATCAAATGCCTTACGCATTATTATTCTATCGTGGTTTCCAATCATAACATCCGCTACAGGGAAAGCATCAGACCATTCTTTTATCCTTTCTATTGCAAGGTCAAGCTCATCACCACCGCCCAGACCATCGGGGTCACTCAAATGAAATGATGAGGCGTGGTTATCTATACAGTCTCCTATAAAAATTACTTGGTTGCAGTTGTACTTTGCGTATATTTCTTGGCAGAAACTAAGGTATTCTTTTAACTCAAAAGGAGCGTGAATATCCCCTATTACGAGAATTCTCCGCTCCTTTGTATTAATAAAATCGTATGCTTTTAATTTATTCCCGCTAAGCCTAGGCCTTTTTTCGTTAAATATCATCTTCTATTGAGTCTTCAATGTCCTTTAATTGAGTTATTAGCTTGCTTAATGATGTTTTTAACTCAAGGAATTCCCTATCGACTAAGTGTTCATATATCTCAGAGGCAGAGTCGTTAATATTTTCCATCAGATGGTTGATATGGGTTAATCGTTCTATATCGTAAGCTGATAATTCGGGCATTTATTTTGTATTAATTTTCAAGTCCATTATACCATATATTTAATTTCTTCTCAAGTACCGCTTCACTACCTAATCGTGTACGTTGTTTAACAATATCAATTAGATTTTGAACCCTTTCTGAGGAGTAATCGTTAGTAATTTTATTAAGTTTCAGACTTTCTATTTGCGAATATAAGTCTTTTTTTTGTTTATTCAACAAGTTAATATGATTTAATAATTCTTTATTGTAAAAAGGGAGAGCTAAATAGTAATTCTCTTTATCTTTTTTCTCTACATAGTTGGCATATTTCTTTAGCTTAGAGGTAATACATTTCTCTTCAAACTCTTGACGAGTCAAATCAAACTTAATTCTAAAGTCCTCGTCTGTACTAAGGAACATCTCCGCTTTTTTGCTATAGTGTATAATAGTGGCGTGACTTCTACCAATCTTCTTACCAATTTCAGTGTAGCAGTATCCTCTTTTTCTTAATATAACTCCAAAAGCTACACGTGCGTTTACATTATTTCTATGCCTGTCTTTATCATTAAGAGAGCATTTAAAATATTTTTCGCAAATCCCCAGCAATACCCTAGCTTCTGATACAAATTTTGTGTGTTCAAATTTTTGTTTAGTTTCTTCCATAACGTGATTAGATTGAATTATTTCTTAATTTTGCATCAAGGTAGTCGTCTACCTCAACGTACTCAAGGTCTATCATTAAAGGGATATCCTTGTTGTCTTTTATGTAATGTAATTTATAAAACTTATCCTGTGTTTTTAAAGCCCCGTAGATTGTCTGCTCCCATCCACCATCATCCACAGGGAATTCAGATAAACGGTCAGAGATGTCCTCTAGTATCTCTACTCTTGACTCGTGGGGTATATCCTTTATCTTATCAACAAACCATTCCTCAACTTCAAAATTATACCCCCCTATAAACCTCTGTGGTGAATCCATATTTATCTAATTCTTTTAACCTATATTCTTGAAGGGTCGATAGCTTCCCTTTTGGTGTCTTGACCTCACTGAAAAGTACATCAGCGTTAGGCCGTATGGCAACTATATCAGGTATGCCATTTTTATTTGTCTTTATTAACTTTAATACGTAGTACCCTTCAGCTTCAAGTTGTTTAATCCTTTTTTTTTGTATAGCCTGCTCTGTCATATATTTTTATTCTATTTTACAAACTATTAGTTTGTTTATAGGGTATATTATAAACTTTGGTTATGCTTTTTAGTGATTTATATTAACTAATGGTTATGTTTTTTTTATAAAGTTACTG
>TARA_R110000803_G_scaffold25524_8_pt1 | contig 24503 bp, 24 predicted proteins | sample TARA_R110000803 | Tara Oceans TARA_R110000803 (sample SAMEA4397772) | marine metagenome | biome: Polar Biome; feature: [SRF] surface water layer (ENVO:00010504); material: water (ENVO:00002006), including particulate matter (ENVO:01000060) such as... | depth 5 m | reverse complement strand
TCAGGGTCAAACATATCTTGCGATGCATAAGTGTGGTTGGTTGCTACAATGCCAATTGGGAACGGAGCAATCTGATTAACAGTGTTTCTAACTAAAGACGCTAACGCCTTAGGCTTTCTACCCATGTCACCTTTCATGTCACCTTTCTCAAATTGTGCTACATCAGTTGGTGTTAACAACATACCCAATGAGTCAACTACAAAAAGTAACTTAGGTTGATCTTCATAAGCAAGATCACCATAGTTAGACTTATAATCTTTCATAAATTCACTAATTGCTTTAGCAACATCGTCAATCATTGAAACACTAATTTTTAATAGTTTATCAGGGGTTGTTTCTACACCTAATGCTTGTAACCATTGCTCGTCTAATGCGTTCTCAGAATCAAATAATACTACTTGACATCCTTGTTTTTGTGCATTTCTAACAATGTTGCCAGAACATATAAATGATTTACCAGAACCTGATTCGCCTGCAAACACCGTTACCTTACCGAGGGGAATACCCCCGGCAAAGTCTCCACTAATTAAATAGTCTAGAGTGTGGTTACCAGTGCTGATCCAATCCCTTGGGTCATGGAATCCTGCACTAATGCCACTGATGCTTTTAGTAATACCAGTTCTGAACTTGGTTAAGTCAAATGGTTTTTGCATGATATCTCCTTACGACTGTGATCTGTTACGGATCAAAGCTAAGATGTCATCTGCTGATTTCTTACCTTTGTCTTCATTTTCAACTACAGGTGCCGCTGTTTCAACTACAGGTGCCGCTGTTTCAACTACAGGTGCCGCTGTTTCAACTACAGGTGCTGTTGTTTCAACTACTGCTGGTGCAGGTGCTGTTACTGGTACAGTAACTGGTGTTGGAACTGGCGCACTTACTTGAGCTGGAGCACTTGAGGCTTGAACTGCTGTTGCAGGAACTTCAACGCCATATGGCTTGTAGAAGTTACCCCATTTTGCAGGATCATATAATTCACCATCTACTGATGCCGCAAACATTTCTGAAATTGCGTTATATCCTTCTGCAGTTGGTTGTGCTGGTAAGTAGTCACTTAGATTAAATAAACCATTGGCGTCAACTGCCGCTAGTTGTGATTCATCTAATGAACTATCTTTACGAGCCCAGTTTGATGTTGAGTAATCAGCGTATTGTCCTTTAGTAGTTTTAGTAACTCTAAAGTCACAACCATTAACATAATCAGTTGGAATGTTTTCCATATCTGGGTCCATCAATGCGGACTTAATAATGTTAAAGATCTGTGGTGATATAACAAATCGTCTAATTGGGTTTTCAGGTGATTCCTCGTTTAGAGGGTTGTCAATAACAAAACCTTGAAAAATATAAGAACGTTTTTTCCAATATTTTCTGCCCATATCTTCTAGTGAAGCATCTTTGAACCAAGGCCTAACCTCAGTTAATACTGGACATGTGTCACCGTACATCTCGCCACAAGGGACTTGTACTGTAACTGGTTTGTTTTCTCCGCCTACTACACCTGGGAAGGTAAGACGAATCATTTGACGTTCAATCCAAAAGAAAGTATTGTTTGTATCACTGTCAGGTAAGAACCTAAGTGTTACAGACGTACCTTCGTCAATATTCCAATGCGGGAAGATTGCGTTATCGGATTGCTGTTTATTGGAACCGGGTTTGGTTTCCATTGATGAGAGCTTCGCTCTGATTTCTGCTAATGAGGCCATGATGTTTCTCCTATGTTTGCCATGTTTGCCATGTTCGCCGCAATATTGCGACTGTTACTATTATAAATGCCTAGATAAGAAAAGTCAACCGTTTTTTTAATTTAATGTTAACACATTTTTTCTTAACAATAGTATTTAGCAAAAAACCCGCATTAAGCGGGTTTTTTTGGGTATATAAAAGAATTTGCTAGTTACTGTACTTGATTAATGCTCGGACCCGCAAAGAAAACTTCAATTGTAGCTGTACCAGAACTGGCGCCACCTTGAGTAATTTGTGCTAGTATTTCTGTTTCATTAGCATAAGTATGCCCAGTTTCTACTCTATATTGTTCGCCATCTGCTTGAAAGCCTGAGAACAATCTATCTGTATCGCCGGAATCACCTACTGTAATTTCTGTTGAGGCATTATAAGAAGACCAGTTAGACGACTTTGTAACCGTTACATTAAGAATCTTTGTATTAGCGGCAACTGTAAACAAAAAGAAATTAGTACCACTGTTGTAATCTACAGTTTCTGTAATAGTCTGTACTTTGCCTGATGTTGCTGTATTCATTTGTGCTAATGTTACAGCATGATCGGAAGCGGTACCTGTTAGCACTTTTGCTTTAGACAGGCTGTCGTTAGGATTTTTCAATGAAACATCACTAGCTGAACTAACTATCTTTTGTCCGGCTTTACCAAGTTCAACTGTACTGTCAACTCCTGCTATACCGTAATTTTTTACTGAATCAACCATTTTGTCTCCAAATATTTATATTAGTTATAGAATGTTAAATTGTTCTATAAATTGTTCGTACTGTTCTTCTACGCTTTCTGCTACGCTTACTGGCACTTCGTGCTGTTGATGAGCACCTAATAAACAACTTTTAACAGTTGTGTACTCATGTTGTGACATTCTGTCCCCGTTGTTGAGCTTCTTGCTAATTCCTGATAAGTAGTTCCCTAAATGAGGATTAGTTACACTATTGCCCATTTGGCCTACTTGATGTCCTAATTTTGCATACGGTGTAGCAAACTCCATGCCGTCGTCCTCTGACAACAAACTTTTAAGTTGATCAAACGTTTCAGTTGTTACTGCTGTATCAATTGAACGTTCAAAACCAGTTTTTCTTGACATTGCTGTTTTAATAGAATCTACTACGTTAGCAACTCTATTATCAAAATGTGTCTCAGTAAATTTACCCTCGAGATCGATATCATCTTGTAACACTTCTGTATGGGTTCTATCTAAAACTTGCTCCGTTGCATTAGCATATGATTTAACACCTGCTAACTTAGTAAAAGAAGTTGTAATAAAATCAATATTCTCTACTGCTAATGTTACATAACTTTCGTTTTCTTCATTTACTAAACCTGATTTTTTAACATAACGAACAAACTCTCTGAGTTTTCTTTGCTCTGTTGCCATTTCATTAATTGCACTACCAACTGAATCAAACGGCTCTCCACCATTCTTTACATGTCTCGCCATTGCTCTAGCGGCTTTGAGATTGTTCTCTGACATTTTAAATCTTTCGTCGCCTCGTTGTACAAAGATGCTGTGTATGTTTCTGCTTCTTGAACCACGCACTTCTTCATTAACTTCTTTTTTATGTCGTACAATAAGTTTAACGTTATCTAGTCCTTGGTAACTTGTTTTGCTACTACCTGACATAGTACTAAAACCTTCTTCAATTTGTTCCCAAACATTGTTTGCTCTTTTTAAATAACTAGCATAACCTTGCTTTTGCTCTTCTGGCGAACGTTGCATAGGGTGACCTGATTCTTTTTCAACCTCTGATCTCCAGTCTGCAAAACTTAATGGTCTACCGTCTGCCATTACTGTATTACCATTTTTTGTTATTGTTGTTGCTTCTTTTTTTACTTCTTTGCTATTTCTTTTGTTAGCGTCCTGTATTCTTTCTTGCGGTGTTCTGTACGGTCTACGTTTCTTAGGATCTCGTTTAGGTTCTTCGCCTCTAAGTTCGTATTCTAGTTCACGTTTTTTAAAGTCACTAACTTCTTGTACTTCTAAGCCAGCTCTTCTTCTAATATCGTTTAATTCTTCTACTTCTACTGATTCATCTTTGCCACCATAAAATGCTATTGTGCCATCTGGTAATTCTTCACCATCTTGCATTGTTGCTTCTCCGTCGTCAAATTTCAAACAACCAATAGTATCATTATAGTCTATATTGTGTTTATCACATAACATTTTGCATTCTTCATCTGATGCCATTTGAGCCATCATATCTGGTTCTAATTCACCATCGTAATCTTCAGTGCCTAATTCTTCTCCGTTTGGTCCAACATACATAACGTAATTTGCATAAGCGCCTTCATCTTGAGGACCGTCTGGATCGATAAACGGTTCATTACTTGTATGGTGATGACCATCTGGATTCTTTTCTTCTGTTTGTGTATTTGCATTTTCTAAAATCATATCAATAATTCCGCTTATAACTGTTTCTTTTTCATCATTAGTAAAATATTCGTCTGGTAATGAATTAATTACTTGTTGTGCTCTTGGATCGCCTTGTATTGGTTCTCTATTATCAAACTGTCCCATCTGTGGGTCGTAATACATTGTGAATTCGCCACCCTCGTATGTAAACTTACCATACATCGAATAGTCTCTATCTGCTTCAGCCCATGTATAAATATTGCCTTTAGGTGTTTTTACTTGTTCGCCTGTACCATATAACCCTTCTGTTGTTTCTTCTTTGGTGTTCTCAAACAAGTCAGCGCCAAATTCTTTAACATCTGCTCTAATTGCCATTGCGGCATCAGTTGCATCATCAAATGACAAGTATGCGTAATCTATAAGATAATTTGTCAGCAAATCATTGTCGTAATAAAGGGTAGTAAAGTGTGTGATATTAGACCTGTATAGGTTCTTTACCAATTGATAAGCCTCTGGGTACAAGTATGAATATCTTCCTGGCATCGTGGCTTGAAATTCTTTTAAAGTTGGTAATCCTGAAAGTGTTCTTAATGTATCTAATGCCTCTAAGACATCGCCCATTTCTTTTGTTCTTTTTTGTGCAATGTCGATTGTTTCTGACTTAGGCTTTAGTACCTTGCCAAAAATCTTAAAATCAAAATTCATTAAGTAATCAACTGCTAATCTTTTAAGTGACTGGCGTAATTCGTGGTTGTCAAAATCTTCCCTAACTCCCATGGATACTGTTTCACTTCCTTGGTCAAGTCTTACAAGTATGTTAGGTTCCTTAATAACAAATCGTGAAGCTTCTGTATGGTCTATTACTGTCTCGCCTTCAGCATTTAAACTTAAGATATCATAACCGCTACCCGCCAGTAGGTTAAATACTTTATCTGCGACTAGTTCAATATTTACTGCCATTTAGAATACTCCTTTATCAATACTATTTATCAAATATTAAAGAATACCCAAAGGCATAGGACCGTCATCATCTTGGTCATCCCATTCACGATCATAATCACCGTAATCATTTGGATTTGCTAACGTACTATTAACAGCTTCAAATACTTCGTCTTCAAATGTACTAATGTAATGTATCATTCTTATGCAAAGCATCATAGACATAACTAAGTCATCATGTTCGCCAGGTTTAGCACTAAAACTATTACCTTTAGCAACAAAGTTTTTAAGTTCAGATAACAACGGTTTACTGTTAATTATTAATTTATCTTGTTCTATTAACCGTTTTGCACTTAAACATGCTTCGACTTTAGTTCGATGTCCTGTGGTAAAACCTTTTCTTGCTCGCCTGCCTGATACTTTTTTAGGTTCATGTAAGAAATCTCCTGGGAAACTTTCTTCTCCAGTATCCCTGATTACTAGTAATGCGGCTTCGCCAATACTATTGTTCTCAACACTCCAGTAGATTTGTTCAACTTGTAGCTCTGTTAGATATTGCATAATATCCATCATTACTTTCATTTGCCCTTCTATAGGCGTCATGTTGTGTTGCCATTCAGCAACCTGCACCATTGTAGGCAATTCGATTACTTGTATGCCAGCGGCATCGCCGCCTGTGCCAGTTGATGGATCTAACCCTATTACATAAGTGCATGTAGGATGCGGATGTTTGTACCAACGTACTTGTCCCATTGTTCTAATTGGTTCTATGCCTGACATGTCAATTAATTTTAAAGAATTAATAAGGGTTTCGTCGTATATAACAAATTCACATTCGTGCTCACGCCTAAATCGTTCTTCGCCTATGCTGTTACGCTCTTGATTTGCCCATGCATTATCTCTGTCAGGATGTTGGTCCCATTTAGCTTTGTAGCCTTTAAAACCATTCTTACCTGTACCATCTGGTGTTGCATTACCATATTCATCAAATATATTTAAAGAGTTTGCCCAAATAGTAGCAAAAGTATCATCGTCACTGTTTGGTGTACTAGTAACAATACACTTACCACCTGTTGCTAGTGTAGGACTCAGTGAAGTCCAAAACTCTTTTGCTATTGTATTCCTAACAAATGCAAACTCGTCTAAGTAAACTAGTGTTAAGGACATACCACGCCCAGTAGTTTCGGTTGTTGTACTACTAACTATCCTACTACCATTATCAAATGTGATACTACTTTTATTGTATTCCATTACACCAGCTCTAATATGGTCTGGGGTACTTTCGTATGCAAATCTAATACGTTGCATAATTTCACTTGCGCCTGCCGCCTTGTGAGCCGCAACTAGTATTGTACTATCAGGTTTAAACATTGCATACCAAAGTAAGTATCCTGCGGCCACAGTGGTTTTACCCATCTGTCTGCCCAACATGTTAATACTGTATCTGTATTGGTTGTAGTTTTTAATAAGATCTAGCTGGTAGTCATATGGATCAAATTGCATTTGTCCATGTACAGGATGCTGTATTCTCATGAAATTTTCCATGAAGTACAATGCACCGTTAACATCATCACAGCATTGCTGGAATTCTAATATGGTTTTTTCGTCGTAATCGAATATCTGATTAGCTGGTTTTACCAGACTGGTATCCGCGGTTCCTCTAGGCATGTAATTGCTCCATGCTAGTATTTATATCGTATTGGGATTTACTTGAGACGTTGTTGGAGCTTATCTTTGATAATATTAACCAAAGTCTGTCTAGCATTGCTGTCTGGCTCAGAATTTCCACATGGTGATTCATCACCGCTATCAGGAGAAACAACTACCATATCATCTTCTGGTGCTTCTGGTTGCTCAGTTTCTGGGTTAACCAATAACTCTTCTTGTTCTGGCTCATTACCAGCTGGGGCATTTAAATCAGGAAGCGATAAACCTGCTAGTTGCATAATTTTTTGTAACTCTTCCATGTTGTCTGCACTTGCTTCAATACTTAAAGAACCTTTGTCGGTGCTTTTATGTTGCTTGAATTCTACTGACCCTTCTGTTTCTTGTGACTCTGCACTATCAACACCATAAGCATCGCTCATTGCTTCATCAATAGATTTTAATCCTGCTAGTTGCATGATTTTTTGTAGTTCTTCACCTTCGTCAACTTCATCTTTGTCTTCATCTTTATCTTCATCGACTTCTTTATCGTCGTCTTTGTCAGCGTCATCATCTTTCTTGCCGTTCTTCTTATCCTGGTATGCTTGTAGTCCTGCAGGTAATTTACCTTCTTCTACTTCTTCTACTGGGGCTTCTGTAGTTGGCATGACTGGTGTTATCCCGTCTGCTTCGTACATCTCATCAATGATGTTAAGCAAAGTTCTACATAAATCTAGATCGTTGCTCATCGTATTCCACCTGATTGGCTAATAGTTGTTACTTCTTTAGTATCGTCACTTTGTCCCATATTACCACTATTGTTTATAGTGTCCCATATAGGTCTTAAAGTGTCGCCCATTAAGTCATCTTTATCAGGATACTGTCTAAAGTAGTCAGCGCCTTTTTCATCTTTAATTCTCTGAAGTTCTTTTAAGAACTTAGCATTATATTCTTCACCAAAGCCATATTCTCTGCTTTCGTCTTCTTCAACTGCATAATGTTCTTGGTCTTCACTGTTAAGTAATGCATCTTCTTCAGTTACACTTCTGTCTTTATCAGCTTCAACTCTTGCTTCTGCTTGTTCTGATTGCAATCTTCTTGGATCCTTAACATCATAGCATAACACTCTATCAGCATCTATGCCTAAACTTACTGCTAACCAAACTTCAAGTATTCTTGCATTAACAGGATACCCAATTATAACATCAGTAGAACAAACTTCTGATATAAGTCGAGCACCTTTGGTGTTTGTGAACTCTACTGGGTTCTCTGAAATGGGTTTACGTTTAAAATCTGCTACACTTACTACATTATATTTTGCTAAGGCTTTCTCAATAACTGCCATATGGTCCGCAGTACAATCAGCCGCAATTTTAACGCGGTAAGAGTATTCTTTGTTTAAACTTTCTGCTAAAAAATCTTTAAAGTTCATGGTTGAAAATCTCCTGTTACATGTATTTATCATCTGACTCAAGAAAAAAGGCACAATAAATGTACCTTTTAACTTTAACTATTTAAACTTAACTTACAACTATTGCTGTACCTAGAGTAACTGTTGCGCCACTAAAGTCGTAACTGTTAGCAACCTGTGTGCCAATTGCTCTTAGTTGTACCTGAACAGATGCCGCATCAAATTGACTTCCGTCAACAACTGCGTGAATAACTCCGGCGGTTGCTGAAGGGATAACATACATTAGAGGTTGGATAACGCCTAATGTTCTTTCAACTGCTTCACCATATGCATCGTCTTCTGCTTGAAGGTCTGCGCCTGTGTCAATTAATACTGCTTTAAGATTGTGATTTGAAATAAGTGTTCCTGTTGCAAATTCGCTTACACCAGAACCGGTTCCTTTTACCTGTGCCATTTTAATTCTCCTGAATATTTACGTGGATTGTTCCACTATGCTATTATTTATCATTCTTGCCTAAGATTTTAAGTAATTCGTTGCGATTAAGTGACGTGGCACTAAAACCTGTTTCGCCATCTTTACTGTTTACCCTGTGATCAAGGCTGGCTTTTTTTAGCATTAAGTCTACTTGCTTTAATTTTCTATTAATTTTACTGTCTTTGGCCTCTAATGCAATTTTTAACATGTTTGCCGCATTGTTAAATACACTGCCAGCCGCCATATCAGTCATGTTCATACCGAGACTCATTAACTGTTCATAACTCTCAATTGCTTGAATTGAAATATCATCCATTTCTTTATCATGATGCTCCATTCCGCGAACTTCTGCTAAAGCATTATTAATTTTTTCGCTTACTGTGATTGCATCTTCTACTGTTTGTATATTAATTTCAGGTGCAAAAAGAGTTTCGACTTCTTGGGATTGAGCTTCTAAGGCTTCTTCCATTGGCGGTAGGTTAAATTCTTCTTCAAGTTTCTTTGTCATACTACTATTTATATCATTTGTGTAATGCGTCTAATAAAAATGATCCATGCAGATCAACAATCTGCTCTGATAATGCTTTTTGTTCCTGAGGGAAAAGATGATTAGAATGTCTTTTTGACAAAGAGGGTTGTCCCGAATACAAATCAGCTGGTAATTTAATATTTATAATCCGAGTATTATCATTATTGTCTAAAAACATACTTGTATCTAGTTCATCATCTGTTGTGCGAATAAAAAGAATCTTGATTCCTCGATTTTTACACACATTTGTTAGAAAATTTAGATATGCATAACGATCATAATATTTTTTGTAAGTAGGCTGGAATAAAAAATACTTGTAAGCTATATCTTTTTCGTTATCAGGATAATGCACATTCGTGATTTCGTCAGTGTTAAAAAAATGCGGATCGTCATAATCCTTGTATGCATATTCATAATTGCCTGTTGTCTTTTGAGAATACATTATTCTAACACTTGCTGTTAGGTAAAAAAATAAAAATTTTACATCTTTATGATTAGTAATATAATTTATAGTCTTGGCCGCAGTAGCATCTATACTAGCACCCTCCCAACCAATAGAGGTTCCGGCAATATTATATCTTTCCATTAACAATTCTACAGCACTTAGTCCGGATGCAACGTCAATGTTATCAAGTTGTTCCATGGCCCCAAGGTCTTTAGCAGTATATTGTCCCAATGGGGTTAAAAATTTACTGAAACTGTCGCCTCCGCACAAAATCATAAGTTATACTCTTTTTTTAGAAATGCGTTTTTTTGGATTGCGTTTTTTCTTTGTTTGAAATATTTGATCTTCGTTAATAACTTTAAAACGTATACCTTTACGTTTGCACCACTCTTGTGCCGCTGTCCATTTAGCGGCATTGATAGCTACTTGTATCTGATTTCTGGAACTCTTAGCATTTTCCATAGTTGTTTGATTACTAGGTTTAATTTCTATGAGCTCAACATTTGTTTGTCCGCTTCTATCAGTGTATTGTATCATAAAATCTGGAGTGTAGTTGTGGTACTTACCGTCCATTGGACTTCTATAAGGTATTCTAACGTTTTCACTTGCCCATTTAAGTATGTTAGGATGTGCATCGCACATTTTCATAAAGGCTAATTCCCAACTACTTCTATAAGTTGGATTCTTGCCGCCTACATATTTGGTACGGTTTTCAACAAGGTACTCACCGCTTGCAAATTTCTTTCCGTTCATGGTTGTATGATATTACTGAATCTAGTGTTTGCTGAATTTTTAGTTGCAGTTGTAATGCTCACTCTGTTGCCTACAGGTCTAATGTTGTTCATAGCATCATACCCGTCTTGTGTTAATTTAATTGCTGTTTCAGGGTCATCAAAATATGACAATGGATTAATACCTTCTGCTGAAGCAACTGCTAATAACACCTTCGACATAGTTAATGCTTTAGCTTTTTTAAATCCTGCAACTATTAGCTTTTGGGTTACTTGGTCATATAACGCACCGTCTATTGAACCTGTTGTAGAGACAAAACCTGCAAGAATATCTGAGGCGGCCTCTGGTAACGGAAAATCAATAGTACTATTCACTAAGTATGCCCTGATTGTGCCTTCGTCGATTTTATACGTTATGTCATTACCGAATGTATCGTATAAGGTCGTTGAGGCCATTAGTTGTCTCCACTTACAATTTGATCATCTTCTGAAACATCGCTGTTGGCAATAGCTTCGCCTAAAGCCGTCGATGCTCCTGCAACTGCTGTTCCTATCACAGCATCTCTAACATTTTGTCCACGAAGTACTGCTGATAATGCCGAGTCGGCTACATCACCTAATAAATCTTTAAGGAATCCGCCCGATTCTTCTGCTCCAGCTGACCTGTCTGTAAGTGAGCCGCCTGCATAAGTAGATGGTGTAGGAGTTGTTTCTGTGACTTCGCCTTCTGCGTCGTTGTTTTCTGTTGTTTCTTCTTCTGTTGTTTCTGTTGCGGTTTCTATATTTGGTTGAAGCGAACGTTCTCTGCTATTCTCCGCAGATCCTAATATTGATAACTGTCTCTCTTTCATTACCTCAGGCAAGTCTTCGTCAGTGAATAAGTCGCCCTTTATTTGAGTTATGCTTTCAAATCTACTGAGATCCTCTGCTTCTAAACTAAAGTTAAGTTTATCATATACTGTAAATTTCTCATAGTCAAAATCCAATGTAAACTCCTGGAAATCACTTGACGAGTAATCAATGGTGCCTGGTTTGAAGCTTTTCATCACAGGATTAATAATACTGTACTGTACTCCCTTTCTGCCATGATATAATACATAGTCTATACGTTCAAAAAATTGTGATGAAGCATTTAAGTTATAGCCTGCCGCATTAGAATTGAATTTATATAGTTCGTCGCCACCTGCTCTACCTAGGTTGCCGCCGATATCTCTGTCTCCTTGTGTTAAATTACGAGGATCCATAAAGTGATAAGAGAAATATTTCATAAGTGTAGTTAACCACTCATTGCCTACTGTGTCAAACACTGTCATAGAAACAGCATCGTATGTAACACCTGTATTAATAATTTTCTTTTTATTATATGCGTTTTTTGTTTCTGTTTGAAACGTAACAGACGGTAAATCAGCAGTTCTAATTAAACTGCTAATTTCTTTTCTAAAATCGTGTTTGTCGCCTTCTTCGTATAAAAATGCATACAAGTCTCTATTAAGGATAAAATTTACATAGCCTTCAAACTTCTGCCTTGGAGGATTAACCCCGGGCGTAAGCTGGGCGGCGTTCCTGAAGTCTCTTAATAGGAACTTCTGTTCAGTGGTGCCTCCGAAGAGGCCGCCTATGAAATCTAAAGCCATGTGTTAACTCCTAGTAGAGCTAATACTACGCTCTAAGAGTAGTAGTACCGGCTGCCGGTGCTGGGCTCAATGCAGATGAATCAGCATCATACTGAGTTGCATTGTCGTACTTGATAGTCATTACAATCTGAACAGGATCTGTTGCAGAATAGTCTTGATCACCATAGTTAACATTAGTAAGGAAACATCCTTCTAATACCCAGTATTCTGTTGCTTCTGTTGAACTACCATCTAACACTTCAATCGCTGTTTGGAACTTATAGTCTGAACCTGCGGCTGGAGTTGTTTGTTGGAAATGGTTGAACTGTCTTTGCAACTGTCTACCGATTGCTTTAGAAGTACCGTTAGTCATGTCATCCCTTACAGTAACAGTAATAGCTTCCCAAGTATGCTTACCTTGGACGTATGTTCTACTGTTATAAGAATCGATAACAATTTCTTCATGGGTTAATTTTGGTCTTTCAACTGATTGTACGTTTTGAGTAATAACTAAATTATCACCTGCAACTGCACCACCAAAGCCTTCAAAAAATGTTACCCTGAAACGATACTTTAGTTTTGGCATCAATATGCCAGTTCCGGTAGTACTGTCGCCTGTTGGTACTCCGAACTTATTTAATGTTGGTATAGCTTCTAATGCCATTGTATTTCTCCTACGTTAATAATTCATAACGACATCATAACGATTATCGTTTATATGCAAATATTTATCACTTTTTGCAAAATATAGTTAAAGTATGTTATTATAACCACAAAAAAAGGTGCCATAGGCACCTTTTAGTGTTTTTACTGTAAAGTTTAACTTATGCAGTCGAACCAAGAGTATTTTGTACTCTGATCGGAATGTAAATAAACTCAATTGCTTTGATAGGCTGTATAGCTATATCAATATGCAATTCATTTCTATCAACTCTCTCAGACGTGTTATTTGTTTGGTCACAAACTGTAACAAAGTCAAATAAACCTCTTTGAGTAACAAGATTTGATAAGAATCTATCTACTATTGCTTTTGCATCTGCTCTTGTTGACGCATCGTTTGGTTCAAACAAGAATGGCTTAACTAAATCGTCAAGTCTTTCTCTTATGTAAACAACTAAACGTGCAACATTAACTCTGTCTAAAGCACTTGCTGTAGGACTTAAAGTCTTTTGTCCAAATACACTAATTCCTTTTCCAGGGAAGTTAGCAATTGGGTTAACTCTATTACTATACAAGCTATCTCTTTGACCTTCATTCAATGCAACTGCTTTAAATGAACCTGTTTTTCTATCAACGTAACCAGTTGAAGTAGCGTTACTAACAACACCTCTTTGGAAACCAGCTGGAGCAAACCAAGGGAAAGCAACCTGATCGTTATACGCAATTGTGCGTAAAGCAATTGTACTAGAAGGAACAACAATATTAGTTCCGTCTAAGTTTGTTGACATTCCATGTGGATAGTAAACTGCCGCGTAGGCTGAACCACTTACTAGTCCGTCTTCACCATTTGCTGTTGCAACTGCTGAGTTACTAGACCATGCTTGAGTTGAAGTTGAATCACTTGCTAATCCTAAAGGAGCGTCTGCAATAACAAATGCTGTTTCCTTACGATCAGTGTTTAGTGTTAACATTTCGTCTAATGCTTCTGCATAACCAGGACATGCAATTAGATTGAATCTATTAGTTTCATTTCTAATGTCTTGGTTCGAAGTTATAGATGCCTGTAATGCTGTAACAACAGCACCCCTTTGTGCTTTTCTAAGCATTTTAGGTGCACCGCCTTCAAAGTTACCGGAATTATCTTCCCATCTAGCGTTAGTTGTTGAATATTTCTTAACATTACCACCTGATAGACGCTTGTTCCAACCTAATATCCCTAAAGGATATATTGATGGTAAAGGACAATCACTGTCCATTGCAACCTCGGCGCCCTGTGTTATAGCACTTCTCATGTCTGCAAATATAATACCGTCGCCAGTTATTTTATCTGTATTATCTACTAATACCCATCTAGACCCTGCCGCTAAAGCTGAGTTATACTTGTAAATAGTAGGATAGTTTTCTAAGTCACTGCTGTCAACCCATAAGTCGCCAGTTACTAGTGAACCTTTGTCACTTTGTATTGTTGGCTCTGTTGCCGCAATGTTAATATCAAATGCATATGAATTCCATTTGCTATCTGCACCTTTATAAACAATATCAATATTAGTATTATCAACTAAGTTATCATACCACAATGTACCATCTGCTAAAATGCCAACAGGCGCCGCTGAAGATGATGTGAAGCTTAAATCTTCCCAGTTACTGTTAGTTTCTAGTAGATTTAAATCTGCCGCATTAAAGCCTGCAACGTCACCAGCAACAATATTAATGTCTGTGCCAGCACTATTAACTAGTGTGACTTTTCCAGAAACATTTGAACATGCTATCTTATCTGAGTGAGTTAAAGTAGCACTTGCACTACTCAATGCTGAGTTAATTGCTTGTACCATGTTGTCAACACTTAGATTACCATCGCCATCACTGTCAAAGTTATACATAGTTACATTAACATATCCACTATTACCATTAACAGCAAATCTGTCGTTAATGTTAAGTTTAAGTGCAGTTGTACCATTTGTATGGCCTGTATATGTTGTTGTTGTATCAGCAATTGCCGCCGAGCTTGCTATAGTTAATACAGAGGCACCAGTGTGTCTCTTGAGTTTAACTACTGCTGAACCTGTATCGTACTTGTACCATAAAGATCCAACTGCTGGAGCGCCACTGAAATCAGTAAATGCTTCATGTGAATACTGTCTGTAAGAAGCAGTTTGGCTTGACCAAGCTGTTGTTGTTGTGCTATAAAGTTTTATACCAACAACTGAGCCACCGTTTAATGTGTTCGTTTGCAAGTATATATCACCTGTTGCTAATGATCCGCCACCACTTTTAGTAGTTGGAACATTAGTATGTCTAGCAATTTGGAAGTCGCCACTTGTGGCTGAATCCCATGCTGTACTACCAATCTCATGCCATGAGCCTGAAACTTTTTCAAAAAGTTTAATGCTTGCCATAGTAACACCAGCACTTGTCTGATATACTGCCGCATATTGCCCATCAACGCCGATAGCAGGCTTAGGTGCCGGTGCGGCTCCTGAAGTTACTTGATCTTTGTTTGGTGATAAAGTTGGTTTAAGTACCCATGCACTTCCGCTCCATTCTTTAAGACCCCAAGTTGTTGCACTCGTGTCTAACCAGTATGTACCGTTAGCAGGCCTGTTTGTTGGAGCAGTAGTTGAACCAGAAAGCTCTGACAAGTCGATGTCAGCTCTAAGGACGTATGCTCTATTAGCAATTCCTAAGAAACTGTAAGCCGCTTGTAGACCATACTCGTTAAGTTCGTCTCCGTGTAAAGGTGTTCCGCCACTTGTTCTAAAGTTTGGATTACCGTAATTTGTTAGTAATTCTCTTTGGCTATTGACTAAATATACGTTTCCAGTGTTTGCTTGAGTCGTATATGAAGCAGTAGTAGAACCATCCGGGCCGGTTTTATTTTCTGCTGTAGCAATAACAATAAGAGGTACTGTGCCTGTGCCAGCCGCCGCGTAAAAACTTTCGTCTGTTACGGTAATGCTAACTCCAGGTGAGGTTAATGTAGCCATATTGTTCTCCCATTTATATTATAATTTGTTATGGATACATGTATTTATGATAAAACAGGTATTAGGCGGTATTATAGAATATTGGGTGTTGTAGTAAGAGGGGTTCTAGATAAATAGGCCTTCAGACGCTGTAAAGGCGTGTAGGCTGGTTTGAATCAATATCTAAGCGAATTTTAGCAACTTGTTGTGTGAGGTTGTCTAATGTTCCGTTATTAGTTACTATATAATCTACTGGAAATCCTGCCCAGTTCCATTCACTTTCGTGTATACTTTTGTAACGAGTTTGCATAATCTTTCTATTTACAGCATTTTCTTGTGCCGTCTTTGCAATGTCGTACCAGTCTGGTAGCTCACCTCGCTGAACCCAAATAACAAAACCGTTCATTGATTTAACTAACGACAATTCGTTGCGGAATCTTGCATCACTTACAACTACACAAGGTTGTTCTGTATGGCGCTTTCTCAGTCTGTATTCTAAACTGTTAAGCCAAATGTCTTCATGAAAATGATTGCGGAGTACTTCTGTGCCCATGAGCTGTAATGCCAGGCGGGGAGTGAAATTATCTATTTTTAATTTTTTAGTCCAATATAAATCTGGAGTTTCTCTAAAGTCTCTGCTCTCAACAGTATCGCCTGCTAGTAAATATCTGTCCCATCCAAAAATACTTGAACATAAATCTTTCAGTGGCGATGCAAAACTGTCTTGCACACAACCGTGATTTTGAACAAACATATTAGCTACAGTATCTTTTCCTGAGCCAATCAATCCGACCAGTCCTATAATATTCATATTGTACCCTGTAAATGTGTTTGCTGTGGAACTTTAGCCTATAACAAATCCTAGCGGACTATTGCCTTCTTCCATGTTATGGACAGCCATAATAAGACTTTCCATTTCTGCTTGGCCTTCCTGCTTCATTGCTTCGCCGTTTAATACAATGTTGCCACCTGCACCTGGAATGCCTCCCATGTACTTACTTCTAGCTTCGCCAAGAATTAACTTAGATTGAGCTAGTGACCAATCTGACAACCATTTGCCTGCATAAATGTCACCTAGTAATATTTTTTCAGGTATAAAGTTATGCACACCGACTGCAACTTCTTCGTCAACTTTAATGTTTCGAAGTATTTGTAAAACCTTTGTATTTCTATTCCAAAGAAAGTTATATTCACTACCAAATATACGTCCGATAGTTTCTTTGTATTGAGAGAATGCATCAAATGTTGCTAAGCCACCAATTTGGCCTGCGTTTAAAAGATACATATTATTGAATGCTACATCAAATGGGTCAAAGTTTGAACCAGTACCAGAGTTGCTACCAACCCCTCTACGGTAAAGTCTTTGAACTTCAATAACTTCATTCGGTAATGTGTACTCAGTGACACCTGGTTGTGTTTGAATAAAAATTACTGCTTCTTCTACGGCACCCGAGCTAAGTTGCCTGTACTTATTTAAAGCCGAGTCAATTGCTATATCGTAGTGAGACCTGTCTAATTCGACATCGACGATTTCGTCAGCTAACCTAAGTTGCAATTCTCGAACTAGGTCTTCCCTATTGTTATATCCTATTTGATTCTCTGGCATAACACTATTTATCACATTTTAGTGAGTGTGGTCAATTAAAATGACTTTAATATAATCATATGTTCATTAAATCTACCATTCATCTTAGTGTCAGTAGTTTTAATTTCATTGAAGTTTTTGTTGCACGAAGTCTTTGCACCTGCAAACAATTTAATTTGTTCTTTAGGTTTTCTTAGTGTTTTTTGCACACTAGTATCTTCACAATAACCTTGTATTGTAGTACCCTTAATAGTTAAGCCTGAACCTTCTCTAGCAAGGTTTTTAGGATCTGGTTGCGATGCTTTGTACACCCCAACTTTCCTAGTTTTAGTATTATATGTCCAACATTCGTTACTATAAACAATTTCAGTAGGAGTAATACTGGCTAATCCTAACTCAGGATCATTAATCTTATATTTTAATTTAGCAACGATCTTGTCTTTAGACCGTGCTTTAGGCTTACGAGCTTTGCGTGTAGTTGCTTTTGTTTTGATAATGGTGTCACAAGCAGTATTAATCAATTCATGGTACTCTACATACGCCTTACGCATTTTAGGAGTAAAATTACTGTATGCTTCTTTTAAATCTTCGTCTTTCCACTCTAATACTTCTAGTGATTCTTGATAACAAGTTGCAAAATCATCTTTAATGATTTTAGCATGAGCTCCTTTTACTTCAGGCTGATATGATACCATCATTGTGTACGGATCAAACTCCTTAATTGTTTTAACACCTTCAACTAATTGGTCTAAGAAGTGTTCCATCTCGCCACACAGTTCTGATACTTGATCTTTCATGCGGTCTTGTATGCTAATTACTTTTTTTGGTTTAGCGTCTGCTTTGGCAATGTTTTCTTCAGTTACATTTTTTCCTGTTTCAATCCATTCAGCTTTTCTTTTCTCAACATGAGATATAATGTTGTCTGGCATGAATCCAACCTTATCAAAGGTATAGAATACAGAGCTAGTTGCACCAAAAGAATAATCTGGGCATTTGAGGATTAATTCGACGTCTGCAGAGTCCCAGTTAGATTTGTTTTTGATCCAGGCTTTTGTTAAAGCAATTTTTTCCTTGTCTTTAATCTCTGTTCGCACAAAGTATTGGACATCCTGGTATGCCTTACCCATTGTTTCCTGATCAGTAATCCCAACCATTTTAGCCCAGTTTGGTTCCGGGGTGAAGTAAACTGTTTTTGCTTTACGTTTTGCCATTTTATAGAGTTCCTTAGTGAAGCGATATGTTACACATATTAACACATCTTTTAATGCTGTCAAGTACTATATATAAAAATGGTACGAAAATTACGTGATTATATTGGTAATATTCTTAAATTTGGTGTTTTTGCCATGAATATCCTTCCAAATAGCAACTGTACGTTCAACACCTTCATCCAAGGAAACTTTTGGCTCCCAACCTAACTTTTCAGTAATTTTTGCATTAGAACTATTCAATATGAATATCTCGCCAGGTCTCTCAGGCTTCTTATCCCAATGTACTTTTCCTTTCCAATCAAGTTTTTTTGCAATGAGATCCACATAGTCTGAGATCCTAATTGCATTGTCAGGTCCTAGACAAAATATTTCGCCTGCACATTTCTCAGGGTTTCTAATAACGGCTTCCCATGCATCAAGTAAGTCCTCAATAAAGATAAAGTTACGATATGGTTTGCCGTAGCCTAAGAATATTTCTTCTGGATTATCTAGCATTTGCCAAATAATTTGCTCTGTTACAAAGAAATTATTGTCTTTTCTACCGTATGCATTAGTTTGCCTAATAGCAGTAAACGGTAATCCTAAACTTCTGTTTGCATACTCTAGGTATTTTTCACAACCATATTTTGCAACGGCATAAGGGGCATTAGGATTGGGTTGAGTATCTTCATCAAAGGCAAAAATATCCTCTGGCACTTCGCCGCCTCTCTTAATAACATCGCTGATTGGTTGCCAGCCATATACTTCCATGGTGCTTGCAAACACAAAATTCTTTAAATTAGGGAGTGTGGCCGCGGCTTCAATTAAGTTTACAGTGCCTACATAGTTTACTTCTGAGAAAACTATTTGTTCATAGAAACTGTCTTCTACCTCTGTTCTTGCCGCTAAATGCACAATAATATCGGGACTAAATTCTACAAGTTGTGCTTTTACTTGTGAATGATCTCTTAAATCGTATTCAAGAAATCCTAATTCATGGTCATTTTTTAAACGTTCAACCATGTGTGATCCAATAAATCCGTCGTGTCCTGTTATAAAAATTTTCATATGTGTCCTATGTTTTAGTTACCCACCAAGTAGCAAACTGCTCGTCTGTAGTGTGTAATGTTAAGTTTTCTTGCTCGATAAATTCTGTTACTGCCTGTATAACACCAAACTCCTCAATGTGGCTACGCTCAATATAATCATGCCCTGCTAGTATACCGCCAACTTTAACTTTTGGATACCATGCTTCTATCTCAGATTTAACAGATTGATATTTGTGATCGCTATCTAAATAAACAAAGTCTAGCGATTGATCAGGGTGCTGAGATGCATAGTTGGTGCCCAATTCTCTTACTAAAATGCTATTAGTATGACCTAATTTGTTGTTAAAAGTATTGAAAGTTTTTGTAACTCTAGCATGTAATTTGTCTAAGTTTGCTTGATCTTGGAACTCTATTACATTTGGTTTGTCAGTATAGCCTTCATATATTTCATACGGATCTACACCGTAAAAGACGCTAGGCTGGAGGTTTTTAATTATAGATCTACTATAATCTCCCCGCCAAACGCCTACTTCAACTGCAATGTTTACATTGCCTAATTGTTCTTTAAGTGTTTGTAGCAAGGATTCTCTGTTCATAGTTGTATTTATTCGATACTAAATTCAGTTGCCGTAAGTTCTGATAAATAGTGTTATGGGAAAGTTAAAACTATGGAATCCGACTAAGACCAATGACTATAGATTTTTTGATAGGGTTGTTGGCGAGCATCTCCACGCTGGTGGTACAGGCATTCATGTACACAAATACATGGGTATTCAGGACGTAGGTGTTTCCACTGATCCTACAAGACCTAGCACAGATGGTGCAACTTCAGATATATTTATTCAAGACTTACTATTTCTAGAAAACAGAGATAGAAAGTACAGTGACGATATATTTGAGATGATAGGTGCTTATCAGTTACAAGAGAGTGACGGTTTTGACTTAACACAATTTGGTGCATTTTTGGCTAACGACACAGTATTTATTAACTTCCATATTGAAACAATGATGGAAACTATAGGCAGAAAATTAATGCCAGGTGACGTACTAGAACTTCCACATCTCAGAGATGATGCGTTGTTAGGCAGTGATGAAGCAATTAATAGATACTACGTTGTACAAGAAGGTGCAAGGCCTGCCGAGGGGTTTGACCCGCGTTGGTGGCCTCATTTGTGGAGAGTTAAGTGCGGACCAATAACAGATTCTCAAGAATACAGAGATATACTTGGTACAGGTGAAGAAGCAGGAGACTTACGAAATCTGCTCAGCAAATATCAAGATGAAATTATTATTAACGATGCCTTGCTAGGACAAGCACTAAAAGATGTGCCGTCTGACAGCAGAGTAAATAGAACAGGTCACTTATATGTTGACCCTAATGCCCCGGATAAAGCATATCTTGAACCAAGTGATGCGTCGGCACCGAACGGATTAAGCCTAGTAGGCAGTGGCGGAGCATTTCCAACAGCAGGAACTGTTGATGGTGATTTTTACTTGCGTACAGATTTTTCTCCCCATAGGTTGTTTCAAAAGAAAGGATCTAGATGGGTTAAATATGCTGATGATCACAAACGCACATGGGCTACTGCTAATAAAACATTAGCATCGTTTATAAATAATGACAGTTATACTATTAATAGTGATGGTGAAACTGTTTTAGAAAAAACAAATTTAAGCCAGGTCGTAGCACCTCGCACTGACACATAGGAGTTGTAAATGTTTGGTATAGGAAAAGACACAGAATTAGATAGAGAAGCAGTTTTTGAACAACTGAAAATCGACGAAGGAGTCGTATATGAAATTTATAAAGACCATTTGGGCTACCCAACTTTCGGAGTTGGACACTTGGTCCTTGAATCAGATCCAGAGTATGGACAAGATGTGGGAACACCAGTCTCAGAAGACAGAGCAAAAGAGTGCTTTGAGAAAGACCTCGACACTTCAATATCAGAGTGTGTTGCACTATACGGAGACGGTTTCACAGACTGGCCTGATACCGTACAACAAGTCTTAGTAAACATGATGTTCAATATGGGTCGTACACGTTTAGGCAAGTTTAATAACTTCCGCAAAGCATTAGAAGCTCAGGATTGGAAACAAGCAGGAATCGAAGGCAGAGATAGCAGATGGTACGAGCAAGTAACTAGCCGTGCTGAAAGACTAATGGAACGTTTAGAAAACGTATAATAAATTATGGCAGGCAAAAACTTAGACTATTGGTACGATGCACAGATAAAACGCTATCTGCTACAACTTGTACGAGTATTCTCAAACTTTCAAGTTAAAGAAATTGTTAAAGGTGCTGAGCGTCTTAACAGAGTGCCTGCACGATATGGTGATATCAGTAGAATGGTAGCCCATATGTTGAAAAACAATTCAGAAAATTCTATTGCTAATGCACCACAAATTACAGTTAGTGTGCAGAGTATACAGCCAGCAAAAGATAGAATACAAGACCCTTTCTTAGTTGATACCAATCAAGTAGCAGAAAGGGAATGGGATATACAAGCAGGTAAGTACACATCTGCACAAGGAAACTTATATACTACTCAACGTTATATGCCTGTTCCGTATAATCTTAATATACAAGTGGATGTATGGACTACTAACACCGACATGAAATTACAAATTCTAGAGCAAATATTTGTAATATTTAACCCTGGTATACAGTTGCAAGTTAACGATAATCCGCTAGATTGGACCAGTGTGTTTGAGGTGGAGTTAACCGACATAAACTGGAGTAGTAGATCATTGCCAGCAGGAACAGACGAAACCCTAGACATATCAACATTAACATTTGCTGTGCCTATTTGGATATCACCTCCTGCTAAAGTTAAAAGACAAACAATTATACAACGTATTGTTAACGACATACACAGTGTAGATAGCCTTGCTGATTTAGGATTTGATGGCAGTTATGCTGACTTCTTTGGATCAATAACGGATACTACCAGTGTCACTGTTGCACCAGGTGATTATAAAGTAAAAATTATAAGCGGTGGCGCAACATTAGTGGACCCATCAAACGTCGAAGTAAAATGGGCTGACATTATAGAAATGCACGGTGAACTAAGAGCAACCAGTAGATTAGAACTTAACATAAGTGCTGACGCAGAAGAAAGAGGTTTACTAGTTATTGGAAGTATAGCGGCTAACCCAGAAAATGCTAACAACTTAGTATTTAATGTTGATGCTGACACCTTGCCTGCTAATTCATTAGATGCATTAACTAAAATTATAGACCCAGGTACAAGTAGGCCAGGTAACACAATAGCTTCACAGTTAACTGGACAACGTTATTTATTAACAGCACCAATATTGCCAACGTTCGTTGAATGGGGTGGTATCTCTGCAAGTGCAAATGACATCATATTGTTTGACGGTGACAACTGGATTGTAGTATTTGATGCTAGTTTGCAAACCCAAGCAATTGCATTTATAACAAACACACATACTACGCAACAGTTTAAATGGACCGGCTCACAGTGGATCAGCAGTTGGCAAGGAACATATAACCCAGGTTATTGGAGATTGATACTTTGATCACCGCGGCAGGTGTTGTATTTTTAGCCAAGGACACAGGTAGATGTTTATTGCAACTTAGAAATAGTGACAAGAGATTTAAACACACATGGGGTTTCTTTGGCGGATTAATTGACCATGGCGAAACACCATTTGAAGCATTGCAACGAGAATTAATAGAAGAAATAGGTTTTATGCCTGAGTTACACAAACTTAACCCAATTGATGTATACGAAAGTAAAGACAAGCACTTTTACTATTATAGTTTTGCGGCAGTGGTAGAAAAAGAATTCTCACCTACACTTAATGATGAGAGTTCGGGTTATGCATGGGTAGATATAGGCCGATGGCCTCAACCAATGCACCAAGGCGCAAAGGCAACGCTTAATAGAAACGGCGGCACGGACAAACTACACAGGATTTTAGAAATTAATAGCTAACACGTAGGAGTGTACTTTGTCAAAAATTATAGATTTTATCTGTATTCGTATACAGTCTGAGCTTGAAAAATATGATATAACTGGAACATTGCCCGCTGGATTGCTAGACGGTATTTGGACAATTGATGATGTTGAAGGGTGCATGATACATTTTACTGCCAAACAAACATCTATTGCTAAAAAAATTATACTTGAATACAACGAGCACACAGGTGAAAGTTTAGACTCTCTCAAACAAGCACTTAAACGAGAGTATGTTGCATTATTACAATACGGAAGATCTAGAGACCCGCAATTTGCATTTCCGCAGATACTAAAAAAATATAGAAACGATATAAATCCAATTAGAGCATTATATTACGACACAAGAGATATGGTTAGGCGTTATGACCCTACTAGCGAACATCATATGTGGTTAAGTGAAGTAGTAACTGACTTAGAATTTAATAACAAACTTCTCGATGCAATTGAGTCTGATTTAAAGAAGGTAGAGAAATTTATTAAACGATACTACTGGCCTATATTACAGCACGACGATGGTATACCGTTAGAATTATTTCATGCAAGACAAATGAGTAAGGATGCAAAATTCTATGCAGGATTTTTCTTTGATTTACAATCTTGGGAACCGGATCAGTAATTATTGTTACTTACTTGTAGCTATAAACACACCATTCCAGTCTCTAGGCAAGTCTTGTGTTAGTTGGAACTCGCATCGTTCGATCCACATAGCATAGTAGCCTTTCATCTTACCTTCAAATGCATCTGTTAACTTTTCGCATAAATTGATTGCTCTGCTAAACTCCTGGTTGAGATAATGATTGTACATATCCTCATGCATTTGTTTTGCTTTAGCATACTTAGTTTTCTTAATATCCAGTACGGTGTATATTTCTATACCTATTGTTTTTCCTTTAACAGCTAAGTCATCTACTTTTAAATAAAAGAAATCATTCTTAGTATGCTTGTATGTGTCTCCACCTACAAGTAATAAGCAACCGTACTCTTTACATTTGCTTTCTATTCTTGCGGCTGTTGATACTGCATCTCCAAGTATATCATAACTGTGTCTTGCACTGGAACCCATTTCTCCAATATAGCCTAGCCCAGTATTAATACCTGCACCCATGCCAATTGGTGGCCTGCCTTCTTTAACAATTTTATCGTTGAACTTGTCTACTGCTCGTAGCATTAATAATCCTGTTTGAACTGCACTCTTG
>TARA_R110000803_G_scaffold16458_10_pt1 | contig 24659 bp, 27 predicted proteins | sample TARA_R110000803 | Tara Oceans TARA_R110000803 (sample SAMEA4397772) | marine metagenome | biome: Polar Biome; feature: [SRF] surface water layer (ENVO:00010504); material: water (ENVO:00002006), including particulate matter (ENVO:01000060) such as... | depth 5 m | reverse complement strand
ACATCTACTGCTGATTGTCTTGCTCTTTCTGCTGATTCAACTGAGTGCTTATTTTCTAATAGGGTAATTATAAATGTCTTCAATAGATTTATATCTTTTAGATTTATACTTTAAATATATGAAAAATATTCTATGGAAGCAAGAATTACTCTTTAAAATCTTTCCTATAAAATTTACCTAGTACATTATCGTTAATGTATATGCCTTGAGTTTCTAGAGCTTCGTTTATAAATAAGTATTTGCATTCATAATAAGTTAGTAGCTTTTTTGAAGATACAAATTGGAGTATTGTTCTAGAAAAATCTTGTGGCGTTCCTTCTTTAACTAGCTTTAATATGTCTTTATGAGATCCATAATAATCTTTCCAATCGGATTCAGTAATTATCTTTTGCTTAGCAGGAGTTCTTCCTCCTATACCTTTTTCTTTTCTCTCTAATCTTAATGTTTCTAATGCTCTTTTTCCTAATCTTTTATTACGTTCAAAGAAAAGAACTTTCTTTCCGATGTATTTAATACCTGAGGGAATATGTTTTGTCTCATAGATAAATCCGTACGTACCGTCTGGCATGTCCGAAATTTCTGTGACCATTCTCCCTTGGTAGTTCCAAGTGGGTAGTGTCATTTCCATATTTTTGAGTTTTGTCTAGCGTTGTGTAGTTTTTAACGCATCTATTTGTAACTGTTGATCTTTGATCGCTTCTATTAATAACGCGACTATTTTCTCATAACTAACTGCTTTGTACCCACTATCTCTTGTAACTACAAGTTCAGGTAATACTGCTTCAATTTCTTGAGCTATTACTCCGATGTCGTGGCCAGTCTTTTCGGAATTACTATTCCAATCAAATGAATACCCTCCAATAGATTTTACTTTATCTATTGCTGATGGTATAGGCGTTATATTATCTTTTAGTCTTTTATCTGATGATTGAAAAGCTGTTACGTCTCCTGTAACATTTAATTGCCCATCAATGCTTGTATTACCGTTGATTGCAGTTGTTCCATCTGCTTTAACCTGGAAGGCTAATTTATCATATGTGTCATCGTAATCAAAATTACCTCCTCCTGTTACTATACTAAATGAATCGGTTACAGCATTACCTCTAATACCTATAACTACATGTCCGTTATCTATACCCTCTATTAGTGTTCCGAAATTAGAATTTCCTGTTAGACCTACAATATCTGTCTTAGCTGATGTATAGTTAGTTATGTTGGTGCCGCCAATTATTAAATTGGTTCCGTCAAATATTAAATTTGATTCTCCGTTTAACGTGCTATCGCCGTTAGCTGTTAAGATTCTATTACTTGCATCGTTGTTAATTGTAATAGTTCCTGCTACTAAAGATGCTAATGAAGATGATACAGAGGTAAATCCTGTTAATGCTAAATCTGCAAAGGTTGGTGAATCAGAAGATTCTAATCCTAAATCTATAGTTGTAGTTACTCCGTTACTAACTGTCTTAGCAGTTCCTTGAGAAGGAGAGCTAAACACTGATGAGCTAATAATACCTGAGGGTATATTTGTAAGGTCTGGGTAGTCGGTTGATAGTCCTGCAAGAGTTGAATCAATTGCAGCGAATTTCGTTTCAACATCCCCTACATTAGGAATGTATAGCGCTCTTCTTGCAGTTAAGTCTCTAGAGGTAAGATCATTTGTTATGTCTAAACTACCTGTAAATATGTGTTTATCACTAGCAGCGTCTCCAAATATGTTAGAGCCTGAATTATATAGTATTGAAGAAGAAATATATGTTGTGTTAATTTCTTGTGCATTAATGGTACCTGTTACTGTTAAGTCCCCGACTAAAGTGTCAGATGTATTTAGTAGGTAGTTGGTTTGTACTGTATTTGCAAGAGCAGCAATACTTCTTTTTCTTTCATCTGATGCTGAGCTAGATAGTGCTGTAACGTTATTGTTGACTGCAGTATCCCCATTGCTAATTCTAAGTGCTAAAGAGGATGATAGGGCAGTTACGTCTGTAGATATAGATCCACTTGTTGCTGTAAGTGCTGATGCTGCTGAGCTAGATAGTGCTGTAATTTCTGTGTCTAAGGCTGAAGCAATAGATGCAGAGTATGCTATAGTGGTTGTAAGGTTAGATGCTAAAGATCCTGATATACTTCCCCATGTATCTATAGTAGCATCGGAACCAGTAATACTTCCTATTATTGCTAAACTTCCTGTAAAGCCGTGTTTATCGTCTGCGGAATTTCCAAACTTAGTAGAACCTGAATCGAATACTACTGAGGCATTATTAAATTCTGTTCTTACCTCTTGTGCTGTTAGTACTCCTGTAACTACTAAGTTACCATCTACTGTTGCATCTCCTACATTTGTAAAAGAACCTGTGTTCTTTAAATGTGAAGTTCTAAAGTCATATTTAAAATCAGCTGATGAGGAAAAAGATATTCCTGATCCTGTTGCTTGGTTTCCTTGTTTAAATTGTATATGGTAATCAAATCCATTTGGAGCAGGCATAGGAAGTACATACTCATTGTTTAAAGCTGCTGAGTTAAATAACGATAAGTCGGTTCCTTCTACTGATGCAGATACGAATGCTTCTCTAAAGTTATTATCTAGCTCTGTATGAGTTAGTGCAGATCCTTTCTGTGCTCTAAATATTAATCCCATTATCTTTCTAATTTGTTTATTCTACCCTGTAAATCCCTTATGAGGTTATTTTGCTCTTGTATAGCACCTACTAGAAGTGGAACAACCTTACTATAGTCTACAGAAAGATAAGATTTTTTATCTTCAGCGACAACTTCTGGAAGTACTTTCTGTACTTGCTGTGCTATAAACCCTACTTCTCTTTCTTCTTTCCCTTTCCAGTTAAAGTATACTCCTTGTATTTGGTTAAGTTTAGCTAATGGATTATCTATCGCGTAAATATTTTCTTTTAGTCTTTCATCTGAGTTGGAAAGTAACCCTGCTGAGGCTCGAATGCTTCCTGATACTTCAAGAGCATATGTTAGGTCTGCTGCTATTGTATTAATTCCAACTTTAGATCCACTATAAATAAATGCAGATGATCCAGATACTCCTCCATTCTCATTATATTGTACACTGTAGTTAGGGCCTTGAACCTGTCCTGCAGTTAGGGGTACTATATGAGATGCTTGATTGATTGGAACGTTTTCACTTCCTGTATAATGGAGGTGCAAGTTAGTCCCTGATAATGAGCTAGAGTAGAAGTAGCTACCGAGATTGGTATCCATTTCTGCATATGTTAACGCTTGTGCTTTATTTGCTCTAAATTTTATAGCCATTTTATATATCTATTTTTACTACAAATGTCATGTCTGTATTCTGTGTTTTCTGAATTGGGTGGTTGGTCTTAGCTACCGCTATTAATTCATTTGCATCGTTATACATACCGACTGTTGTTATATACGGAGTAAAGTTACTTCCACTTACGTTGTCAGCTTTTAGCCCAAATGAGCCAGTCAATGCTGAAGAGTTATAAGTATGATTCAGTTCAGAATCTTTTACCTTACAGTGTACATTATATGTATAAATAGGTTGGTTTGATTTCCATCGCAACTTATGTCTAGAATAAGTGCTAAGATATCTTGCAACGTCTTCATCTGTTATTATTACCAAGCCGTGGTTATATATTATATCCCCAATAACTTTAGCAGGTTGAGTATAACTTCTATCTGAACCAGAGTATATTAACGATCCATTACCATCGTCTATAATTTCTACTCTCTGCTGTCCTTTATCTATATCAACATACTCTTCTACTGATTCATCAAAGTAGCCATTTTCATCCGTGACATAGTTTCCTGTGTCTATTGGATTAGCTCCATACTGGTATCCTATCTTTTCTGTAAATAAGTCAACTCCAGACATTCTATCTTGAGAATAACCATCCTCTATATAATTATCTGTCGAATCTAATTGAGGTACATATGAAAATGTTTTAGGTTCTATATGCGTACCTACTACGTCTCTCGGTATAGATAAAACTCCTATTTCAGATTTAATATCTCTTGAACCGCTTATTGTTAAACTTGTTTGTAGGGCTAAATTTCTAGATCCAGATATTAATCCGTTACCTATACCATCAGCATAGTACATATTGTCTATACTATTGTATGTTAGTTCCTGGTACCTATTATTTCTTAAGTCTAATGGGTAAGGGTATCCTGGTGTTGATCCGGAGAAACCTCTTAAGGTCTCTATTTTATAATCCACAAGTGTACTGCCGCTGGCTATCCATTGCTTTTTAGCAGAATAGTCAGATACATATACATCTTGTCTGTTTAACTTTTTGTAAGCGCTCATTCATTAATAGTCTAGCTTAATTCGTACTAACGCCTCTTTTGTGAAATCTTTAATTAGTGGTCTAGATAGTTTAGCTGTTGCTAATAAGTCATTGTTATCGTTATACAATCCAACAGTAGTGATATACGACTGTGGAGAGTTAACCATTACATTGTGTCTTAGTTCTCCTGATCCAGTAATTAGTGATGGATTTGTTGAGTAATTGAACTCAGAGTTTCTAGCTCTTACGAATATAAAGTTCGATGAGATAGTTTCTTCTGATTGAATTCTAAAGTTCTTACCTCTTTCTAAAAGGTCAAATCCTCTGTTAAGATTTGTTGCACTTCCTGAGTAGGTTAATTGATTTGCTGTTTGATTTGAGTTAAAATTAACTCCTCCTTCAGCTATAGGTGCATTTAGGGCTGCCACATTAATTAAGGCTATTCCTAAATCTGGTAGTAATTTTCCGTATGATCCGTTATTAGTAGTGTATCCATTTGCATTCAATGATGTATGAACATTTCCTAATGAACCAGATACTAATTCATAAACTCTACCTGCATCGGTAAATGTTACAGTACTGCTAACTAAACTATTATCAGTTAAAGTACGTGAGGTTATTGATGAACCGGCTCCAGTTGAAAGCTTACTTCCTGAGTGTGCTAATACTAGGTCTAAAGTACCTGGTAGTAGTTTTTCTTTATATCTTGCTCTATCAATTGAAATAGCATAGAAAGAATCAGAAGCTACACCTCCAAAAACGAAATCTTTTTCTTCATCTCCAAGTATCAAACTTCTATACTGTCCGTATATAGTTGATGTTGGTGACTTAACGGTTACGTTTGGATTGTACCTTATGCTACCTTGTCCAGCCTTGTTGCCGTAAGATAAAGAGAACTGCGTTCTAGCTGATTGGTGGCCTGAGCCTGTTTGATAAATATTGTAGTAGAAGTCTCCTGTTGCTCCACCTACCTGTACTGAGGAGGTAAAGAACGTGTTCAGAGTTGTTTTGTTTCCAGACCAACATGGAGTTGATATAGACTCTGCACTTACTACTACGTCTTCTTGGTCGAATCTTTTAAATGACATAATTAATTAGATTTAGTAATAGTTACAGGAATTGTTAAACGTGCTCCAGAATCTCTACCAATTACTGTTAAGGTAGTCTGCAGTTGGACTGTTGATCCAAATAAAGTGTTTACCGTTGTAGCGGTTAAGTTGACAGTTGTTCCAATTACTCCTTTAGAAACGTTTGTACCAATTGTTACTGTGGTATTTAATGACTCTGCTTCTTCAGTATTAATTCCTACACCGCCAAAAGTGTTTAGCACCCTGATATCTGCTATTGTAGCAGAATACCCAGAAGCTTCAAACGTTGATGTTGCTCCACCGAAGTTTAATGTTTGAGGAGTAATTGCTAGAGAAGCTCCTTGTTTTAAACTAATAGAAGAAAATCCAATATCCAATACTGGAAGTTTAGATGTACCTCTAGGTAGTGTTGTAAGTTTGTATTTCATTATCTGGGTTTCATCAGGAAAGGCCTCTAGTAAAGGCATATTCTCAATTGCTTCTCCGTATAATGCAGAACCAGAGGGATGTAATGGATTGTAAAGGGTATAATCAATCTCGTCATCTGCCAATGCAAATTGAGTGATTTTGAAAGAGCCATCTCCTCTAGCTAATAGCTCTCTTCCTTTTTTGGTTAAAATCGCATCCACTGTTACGATTGAATTGTCTAAGTATCCCATTTTTTATTTAGTGTTTATTATAAATATCGCTGTTTATTGTTTTAAGTTTGTTCTCTTCTACTACGGCCGTTTTCATCTGTTATAAATATCGACCCTCTATCTATTGCATGTACTTTTTTATTTACTATTCTCACAAACCTATTTCCTTCTTCTTCGTATAATATGCTTCCCTTTTGACCTCCTCCTATTGAAGGTGTTGGGAATGAGCTTCCTGTTAAGTTTGAAAACACATCAGTGCCGGGTCTCATGTAAGCTGTTGGTTTTCTATCTATCGTAAAATAGATATCTTTACTACCTTCTGACTGTGCTAATATTGTAGCATTTTTAGAATCTAATTCGTTTATTATTCCTGTAAAACTTCTAAGTCCCATAGCAGGATCTTCTCCTTCTGAGCTTCCGCTGTTTAGTTTTGTACCTGAATATCTAGCATTACTTAAACCTGTTGTTGTATAATTGCTATACTGAACTGATGCAAGAGCTGCTGACCCAGATATTACAGCAAGAAGGTTAGATGGTGAACCCTGACTTACTAGCCTATCAACCTCTACTGCTCCTTGACTTGTTTTACCTGAAGTTGCATTTCCAATTAAAGCATTATAATCACTGTTACTAAATTTTTCTTTTAAGAAAGGTGTAAATATAAACTCTAAGTTACTTATTATAGGTATTCCAGACTGGTCTCTTCCTTCTGGGAATGTCATCACATCTAATGGGCGTGTTCTTAAATAGGAGTATGTTCCTCTTTTAGATATACCATCTACTTTTAATGTTACTGATGTACCTGAGAATGTAAATTTAACTGCTTTGACGTTTTGTAAAGTCTGTTCAACTGATACTCCATTTGTACTGTTATTTGGAATTGTTATTCCAAGTATTTTATAAGGTGGGAACCATGCATCTGCTAAATAATATACTCCTCCTGCTTCTACTGGTGCAGAAGATCCTGTTGGGTAATTATTTGGTAGGTCAAAAGAACCTGTGCTTATACTGCTACTATAAAGGAGGTTGCAATTTCCTTCATTGTATTTAGTTGGATCGGTATTTTGAAATTCTAATGTTGTCATACCTTAATATTTTTCATAAGTTGCGTAGAATTGAGTATATCCTCTATATGAACCAGAAAATACAGATAATTGTTTATCGTGTGATATTAAATCTCCATTTGCACCCTTCCATCCAATCCATTCTCCTGTTCCTCCGTATGCGTCGTTTGCTTTTACAATGAACTGTGAGTAGTCTGACCAGTTAGCAGTTACATTAAATGAACCTGTTGCTGCTATTACTGTTGGGTATAGTTGCTCTACATCATCTCTGTCTCCATAATACCCTGTACTTACTATTCCATCTAATTCTGTGTCTACAACTCCATCTACTTCAATTCTTGTACTAATATAATATACGATTCTTTCTGCATAGTCTGTACTAAAATGTGCAAAATATTTATCTACTGTTGTTCTAGTGCTGTTATATAGTGTTAAAACAGAACCTGTTTGAAATATGCCTGGGTCTGCTGAAGCGCTTAGTAATCCCCAACCTTCGAAATGGTACGGGTATGCTACATGTGCTTTTCCTACTAGAAATTGATAGCTGTCAAAATCATGTGTGGTTTGGACTTCACCAGCTTGGTTAGATGTTTTAGGGTATGTTGTAGATACCTTTCCGTTTCCAACTGCTGTGAAAGTAAACTGCTCTCCCATCTTTCTAACTGTAAGTATAATATCACAAGCTAGTGGAATTGGGAGTGAGAAGTTAAAAGCTCTTAGAGTAAAATTAGCGAATGGCTGTAAACTATGTTTAAATGGATTCCCTTGATTCATTTCACCATCGGAAGCAATTAACATTGAACCGCTAAATTCTCCTGTTATTCTAGGTTCTTCATGAGCAATATTTCTTTCTATCTGTCCTAGTGGAGTGACAAAAGAAGCTGAATAGCTAGTAGTAAATGGGTATTTATTTGCTACACCAAATGCTCCTGCATCGGATCCTGTTACTTCTCCTACAGATATACTACCTGTATATATTTGATTATCATAAGATACACTTACTTGTTTAGCTTTACTTCTATTAAGTATGTGAGATTTTATTACTACACCTGTGTTTGTATTAGCTCTTGCTGGTACAAAATCTTTAATAAGCTTGAAGAGGGTATTGTCAAAAAACTTAACTAGTCTTACAAAGTCAGCTGGTTTTCTAAAAGGTACAAGTTCATCGTTCCAATTAAAGTTTGCGTCTTCGTAATTTTTATTAAGATTTTGCCAATAGTTTGCTATTGCTATGTTTGGTTCTGCAAATATAGTCTCTTCTAAAGCTTTTAATCCGGTATAGTTAAATTCGTGTCTATCCCTAGGATCACCTAAGTAGTTATCTATATCAAAGCTACCTGTGATCTTTGAGCTAATCCATTCGTTCGTAGTGTCAGATATGTCAAAACCTACTTCTATAGTATGAAGATCATCAGAGTATTTATCTACAGGTTGTATTATTGAAACCTTTTGAGATAAAGTACTTCCGGATACTAGGCTACCTGTATTATCTAGTCTAATTTTATCTATAGAACTAGTTACAGCTTGTTCTGGTGCAAGGTTTTTTCGTTGGTCTATATTTGTTCCCCCGAATTGTTTAATTTTTAATATATCAGAAGGTATACCAAAACAGTTTATAAGTGCTCTAAGGCCTCTATCTGTTCCTTTTGCTTTTGTAAGAAAAGGTATGTTGTGGTATATTCTCTTATATACTTCTTTCTGGTAACTATCAACAGGCATAGGCTGAAGATGCTCAAGTCCACTACCAGAGGTAATCTGCATATAGTGGTTTATGACTTCTCCTGTGCTTCCTGAATCGTAGTTTGCTCCTGTGTAAGCTGAAAATAAACTTTGAAGGTTGTTGTTGCCTGGGTATATTTTTATACCTAAAGTTTCAATAGCATCTCTAACTAGATCTTTTGATAAACCAAAATCTAATCTGTTATCTGTATCGTATTTATCAGATACTGCTTTAAAGTATATCCATAAATTATCAAAATGTTGACCCAACATATGAGTAAACATTAATAAGGGTTCATTATTTGAATCCTCTCTAAGGTACGTTGGTATAGTGTTTGTTAATACGTCGTAATTGCTAACATCGTAGTTGGATGCTGATGTAATCTGTTTGTTGAACCATGTTATAGCTTCAGATGTATTGCTAGTCTGGTTGGTATAAGGTCTTGCAGAGGTAGATTTAGGCCAAGCAAATGAACTACTTTCATAGTACAAGTACTTATCGTAGTGATCAAAATTATTTACAATACCTGTTATCAGTCCTTCATAATAGTTTACACTACCTGATATACCTGTTGAGGTATACCCTGTTGTAGTAACAGTAGAAATGCTTGTATTATAAGATTCAATTAACTCTAATTTGTATTTAAAGTTTCTTAATCTTTCTTCTGCTGAACCGAAATGTATAAAGTCACTATAGTCTGTATGATCAATACTTATTTGGGCTCCTTTTTCATTAAACAAACTATAAAGTTCGTAATAAGAACTAGAGACTGGGTAGCTAAAAAGATCATCGTAGTTGAAGAATTCTGTTGGGTTGTCAGATTTTTTTAGATCTTCTATATCGAAATTAGGTCCTTTTAAAAACTTTGACTTTCTTTCTTGTTTTACTACTCTCGTTATTACTTTAAAGTTAACTGTGTCACTAGTATTCTCTAGTACGTTTAGTATATCTTTTTTAGTAAACTTAGTTGGTAGAGGTTTATAAAGCTTTATTAGAACAGATTGCCCTCCTTTATAAGGTTGGTTTTCTATTGCTACAGCAGTGACTCTATCGTCTTTTCCGAATCTTAATTTAAAATCAGAAAAATGTGCGTTATTTTCTAAATAGTCTTTTAGTGCAGTAGTAATATTAACTACTGTATCGTCATTTAATTCTAGTGTAAGAAGACGTAATTCTGTTCTATCAGCAGAAATCTCTTCTATAAAGAACTGTACAGGTTGAGTAGAGGTTGAGTATAGGTCGCTAAAAAAGTTATAAGAAAGTATTACATCTCCATTTCTAAAGCCGTTTTTTAAAGCATCTTGACTTGGGTCTATATTTAAAGATAGTGCTCCAACTTGTCCAGCTCCTGCGGAATCTCCTGTTTGAGTAGCTCCTTTGTAATTAAATGCTGATTTAAGTAGTTTGCCTTCTAAACTGTATACGTGTACGTCTATAAAGTCCTCTGTAGAATCATAGAGGTTGTTGATTGAGTAAGGTCCAATCAGTACTTCATCCTTTTCTTTATAGGATGGTATACCGTCGATCAATTGCTCGTCAACTTCGGTTACTATGTATTCTAATTTATTCAACTGTTCCTTGTAGTGTTGCGTTCTCGGTTCGTAATTCTATTATCTCTTCCTGTGCTTTTAAGTAATCTACTCTTAGTTCTCCTATCTCATCTAATAGAGGTTGTATGTCTAAATAATCATTTGCAATAGATAAAAGTTGTCCGCTGGTCTCATATAGATACCTGTGGGATTGGCCTTCTCCTTCTATTTGTATATCTAAATAAAGGTCTTCGTAATCTTTAAAAAACTGCTCTACTGTTTTCTCTACAACTTGAACTTCCTCTGTTTTAAAGGCACTAAACTTTCTGTCTACGATTTTATCGTAAACATCTTTGTTGTATACTGTCTTTTGAATTCTTATATTATTTCCCATTTCTTACTACCTTAAATACATTCCTATTATCTAATATAGAAGTACTACCATCAAGTGTTGTCTTGATTAGTAATCTATAAAATCTTTCTGGCTGCAATAAATCCATGTCAATATCAAAATAGCTGCTAGTATTATCTGCGCTTAATTTAGTGTATTGTTCATCGAAATCAACTATCATTTCTTCACTGAATTCATCTTTTATAGCCCAATAGGATGCTTGAGGTAGCTTATACTCTTGAAGATAAATTGATCCTGTAGAAAATGTTCTTGTTGGGTATTTAGGTCTAGCTGAGATTCTCATTCTAGCTATTTCATTTTCTGAGTATGTTTCTTTTAAGTTTTTAATATTAACTGTAGCAATGTCTGTGCTCAATACAGATAGTGAACTTGTATAAGATGAATCGTCCCATTTAAATTCTAAATATGGAGGGAATATAGTATTTGTGTTTACTCCAAAATATGCTAACTTAACTGATGATGTTGTTTCGTTTTCTTTACTGCTTTCTAATTTTATTACTGAACCGTGGTTGTCTATAGTATCTCCGTAGTACCCTTGTATAAGAGCAGTTACGTTTAGGTTTATATCAAAGTCAGATGTATGATCATGTACTTGGTTTGATGAATAACTTCCTGAGATATAATCTGATCCAAGGCTGGTCCATGGTGTGGTGTCCATAGCTTTTGTATATCCCCAATTCACTCCAGATCTATTTATAGGACTATCATTTGATTTACCTGTACCTTGCATCCAAGATTGAGATATAGGGTGTTGAACTACTTTAAAAGTGTAAGGTAGTTGTGATGCATTGGCTAGTTGTAAATGTAATGAAGCAGAATAGGCACCGGATACTTTAGTGTTAATAGTTGAGTCTATATCTTGGTCTCGAAACTTTATCAGTATCCGGCTTGAGCGACCTATTCCATCATCATCTGGGAAAGATGTAATGTTTAGTATTTCGTCCATACCAGCATTAGCATACAACCCTGCTGAGTTGGGTTTGCTGTTGATGGTTGCATCTTTTTCTGGGTAAATTCTATATACTGCCATTTTATAATGTTGTTACTCTTCCGACTATGTCTTGGTTTGGGTACTTTACCTCAAAGCAACAAGGGTCGTATGAAGGATAGACTACGTTATTTTTAGTTGCTCCTGCTATATCGTATCCATATTCTGAATACTTTCCTTTACTTTTACTTGTGAGTTTAATATCTTTTACAGTCTGTACACCTTTAACTCTATCTAACGTAGTATAAAGTTCAGATAGGTTAAGTGGTTGGTTGATTGTAAGCTGGTCTCTTCCTAATGCTTTTTGTAAAGCTAGATTACATTCAAGTAAAACATCTCTAGATTGATAATTAGGAAGGGATATTACTTCAAACTGCACTCCTATGTTAATTATAAATGCGTCTTTTATATCGACTGCGTCAGTTAATAACATGTATTGTGAAAGATATGTTTTAATATTATCTTTTAGTCTTGGTGATGCTGGTATTAGTTGTCCTTCGTTATTATAAGCTAGAACATATAGTGCTAATGCTAATCTATTTTCATCTAATACTGATCGATTACTTCTTGTAGAAGCTTCTTGGGTAACATATGCTTTAGCAACTGACCCATATTCAGGCGGTATAGATAATGTTCTAATAGTATAATCTTGTAGAGTTACAGCTCTTTTCTGTTCTGAGAAAGACCTTGAGGCATTTTCTCTAATCTCTTGTACGGTATCTCCATCTCGTCCTCCTGTGGCAGGAGTTGGGTTGTTAAAAGCTAGTGTAGCAACTTTAGAAGTATCTACTGCTGATGTGGATATTACATCTATTCCAGTAATCGTATTAGCAGGAGAATTCGCTGCAATACCTCCTCCTGTCAAGTATCTAACTGTTAAGGTAGTGTTAGAGGGTGCAAGACCGTAACTCTTTGTAAACATAAAGTTAGAGGGGTCATAAGCATAATCTAAGCGATGTACACCTTGTTCTGTGTTCATTTGAACAGTAGATGGAGTTGGTAGAAATTCTGATTTATCCTCTGTGCTTATACCTGCACCGAATTGAACTTGCATTACTCCTTTTGAAGTAAACCTAGTAACGAACCTTCTAGGAACACTCTTCAACTTCATTAAGTTAGGAGTCTGATGTTTGTCAGAAGATGTGTTTCTCTGTTGAACGAATATAGTATCTTGTCCTAGAAAGGGTACTTCGTACCACTCATTACCGTCGGAATCTTTTATATCCAGTATACTTATAATATTTTCATCATTTATTTCAAACGTAGCGAACTTATTTGAGGTACTATAACTTTGCTGTATTGTCTGTATTTTACCTGAAAATGCTCTTACATGCTTCTTTAATTGAAACTCTGATGGTGCACCGTCTGCTAAGGTTGAAACTGTGATTTCAGTTGGATCGTAAGAAGAAGAGAATGAAAAGTCTACCTTGTCTTGTAATAGAAAAGTTGTGTTTCCTTTTGCTGTGCTCTTTACTGTACTGTTTTCTGATATTGTAATTGCTTGGTCAAAGTTAGGTTTGTTACCTGCTCCGATAGCATCTATGTTTTGTGTTATTTCTAATAGCGTTTCTGCTACAGTTGTAACTTTAGGTTTATACCCTAGCATGTAAGCTAAAGAGTATAGGTTAGCTGGATTCTTAGCGTGTTGTAAGAAGGTCTCTTGTAGTTGGTTATCTTGATAAAAAGATAATACGTCTCCTACATACGATGCTTGCTCTATAAACATCATTCCAGGTGAGGTAGGAGAGAAGTCGTTATATGAATCAGGGAAATACGCTTTTGCGAATTCCATTAACTGCTTTTTAAAGTCGTTAAAGTCTCTGTTTATATATTTTATGTCTTTAGTTTCTGCCATTATTGTGTTATATTAATAAGTAGCTCGTCATCTATACCTGTATCTTTAATACTATACCCTAAATAAAACTGAACTAAGTTTTCATCATGATTAGGTACAGTTTTTACTTCTTTTACTTGTACTCTTGGAAAATAAACTCCTACTGCTTCTCGCACTATACTCTCTATCCTTTCGATAGACTCGTCGTTAATATTTTCAAATAACATTTCTCTTATTCTAGATCCAAATAATGGATTTAAATACCTTTCCCCTCTATTAGTTAAAAAATAATTAATTAAATTAGTCTTAATAGCATCTTTAGTTTGAAAGTTACTAGTGAATACCTCCTTAGTACTGAATGGAAGATTCAGTCCCACAGCTTTTCTAGGCTGGAGATCTAATGGATTTATTCTTTTCGCTTCGTATGCCATTATTATAGTCCTCTATTTTTATCTTTTTTATATGCAGCATCTAAAACTTGCTTAGCTTTATTAACAAAAGGGAGTTTAGATATGTCTAAGCCGGGCATTGGCCCTGAGTTTTCTGTCATTCCCATTTTGTTTGCCATGGATGATGCCATGTTAGGTGCACCCCCTGCTGTAGGTCCGGATGCTCCTGTAATATTCTTATACTCTTCTCCTGTCATTGTCTTAGCAGTTTGCTGTAACATTTCCTCTAAAGGAACAGTTCCGCTATTCATTTTTCCAGTTGACCATGTTCTCGAAAGATCTTTTTGTTTAACTGGAACCGGTTTGAAAGCAGCTGAAGTAGTTAAAGGTGACTGAGTTGGTGTGCTTGCTATCGTTACCGCCTCGGTTAATACCTCGGTTAGTTCATCCTTTATGGCTGATCTTACCTCTTCTCTGATTATTTTTCTTAATTGGTCTAGTTTCATTATATATAAATAGTTAGTTTATGAAAGTTTACTTGTTCATTTTGAACTTTGTTCTTGGTATTTGTGTTTTTTTCTCTTTTTGTGTATTCTTCTGCGTAGGTGCTTGAATTTTTTTAGGTTCTTCTTTACGAGTATGCTCTACTTTATATGTTCCTTTATCTTTCCTATCTTTGTTTTGCTTCTCTCCTACTTTATTTACTACCGAACTAAGAGAACCTTGTCTAGGAATCTTACTTATTTTGTTAGCTGGTGCTACTCTAGGTAGACTACCTCCCGGTGTTTCAATGGTCTTTCTTGGCTCTAATGAATTACCTTTATTTAAGATTACTTCTTTGTCTCTATTTGGAGTTTTAATTTTCTCTCTCGGTATACCTAGCCCTGGGTTTGTTCCTTCTGTTGCTTGTTTGATAGTTTTTGGGCCTAATAATCCTTTTTTTCTAGGGGCATCTTTTATAGAAACAACCCCAGATATTACACCTTTCATTGGACCTTTTATGGCAAGAGTTTTCTCAGGTTTTGTGTTTGTAGGTCCTTGTGCTACTTGAGCTAATAAAGCTGCTTCATCAGCGGCTATTTGTGAAAGCTCAATTAGTTGTTCGTCTATTCTATATTTTAATTCGTCCAATAGTACCTGCTTATTAGAACTATAAGATGATGGACCTCTTACTTTCTGTATTCCATCTACCGTGGCAATACCAAAATGTTTAGGTGCTAATGGAGGAGAGAACGGATCTTTTACTATTCTTAATTCATACCCTAGATAAGAGTATTCAGGGTCAAGTTCGACAGGTTTGTCGGTAGCTACCTGAAGCCCTTTGCTTATTGATTTTATAGAGTCTCTGAGTTCTTCTAGTTCTTCTGTTGATAGACCTAATCCTTCTGTAACAGTACCACCATTCCAGATCCATATGCTTTCATCTATATCAGTAAAAGGACTTGTTGGGCTTGGAGGTGCTGTTAGTGGAGCACCGTTTTTACCGCTTCCCGATTTCAATATCCATTCACCATATCCATCTTCTCCATCTCCTCCAGAATCTATTCCGCTTGATACTGCTAATTTATCATTCATTTGACGTAGTGCTGTATCTAGATCTGATAGGGCTTTTGCTCTTCCGGATAATCCTCCTTGTTTAAATGTATCTAGTTCTATTATCTTTATATCGTAATCGTTGTCTATTATACCGTCATTAGCATTAAGTAGGTTAGAATCAGTAGCGTCGTTAAAGATGTCTCTATCTTTAGTAACTATTGCTAGTTTATTTTTATCTGGACCAGATGATATTCTCATAGCAAGTGGAGGTTTTATGTAATCCTTATCTGATGGGGAAAGACTTAATTTATTTTTAAAATCTTCTAGAGATTCAACTGATCCTTTTACTCCTACATCAATACCTAATCCCTTAAGTACTGCTTTTACTTGTACGTTTGCTGGATCTGTGGCAGGTTTTCCTAGCACTTTCATTCCAATAGTAGAAGTAATATATTTACCTTCTGCGTCTAACATTCCAAGCATTCCTGCTTGCTTGAGAGATAAGGTTTTCTTTAATTTGTTCTCTATTTCACATGCTCGTATTGGAGCATCTAGATCTTTTACTCTAGCGGTTATACCGGATACTGCTCCTTCTGCTCCTTTGAGACATAGTGCTATTGCTATAGCTGATAGCTTTAGTGCAGCAGCAAATTCTTTTAATATGTTAAGAGTATCTGCAAACTTAGTAGTCGTATTTACTGGTAAGCCTATTATAAGTCCTCCTGCAGGTCCAGGTGGAATACCTAATGCCTGTGGCACTGGGATTGCTAATATGATGTCAATTGCAATTTCTAGAGCGGCTACTGGTATAAGTATTTTAGGGGGTAGTGAAGCAAATTTAGCCATTGAGGATGCTAGGTTGCCGCTTAAGCCTTGTAGTGCCTGTGATTTTTTCTTTAACTTAGCTACTCCTTTCTCATCAGGGCATCCTTCTTTATTTAAAGCGTTTGTTGTCTCTAGTACAGCTTTATTTCCTTTAGCAATAATCACACCAATAGCAATGCCAATCAGTGTCCCGATGACTGCATGTAACTTGGGCGGTTTAATTCTTTCAAATGGCATACTACTCTGTAAATACTTTTTCGGAGTCTAAATCATCTATAGCTGACTTTATAGATGATAAAGGTGCTCCCATAGAAGCTCCGTGTGATTTTATTTGGGCTAACCCTCCTGCGGAAGATCCAGCTGGTACTACTGCTGCAAGTGCTTTACCTAACCTCTTTAATTCGTCTAATAATTGCTTCATCCAGTCTTGAGTTGTTTTTCCTAATAGTACTGGTTCTCTTTCGTCAAATGCTGCTGTACCTAGGTATACTTTTGTTGCATCTAATGCCACATAGTCTTCACCATCAAAGCTTACTCTTTTAGCGTTACCTCCTATAGCGTCTGTAGCAGAAAATAATATACTCTCTTCTTTAGCGTTAAAAAATAACCTACCTGAGTTTATCATAACTTGGCTTCCTTTATAAGCATCTGCTAAATCAGGTTCTCCATCCCATGCGTCTCTTTTTTCGTTAGCTTGAGTTAGAGATACAGTATGGTCTGATAGTAAATATATGGAGGCAGGATCATCGTCTATTACTTCTACTATAGGTGTATCGGGATCTGCTCCTTCTTTTCCGTTGCTGATAATGATAATAGGTTTCTGGTCGTCGTTATCTATTTCTACTAAGCTATGGTCTACTCCTGTAAATCTTATAGATTGTCCTTGTCTACCTTCTATTGTAACATCTCCTTGAAAAGGTTGTAAAGGGGCTACATTATTTTTAGCTTCAAATTCATACCCTAGTTCGGCATCTCCTGGATTTTGTAATGTGTCTGGGAATGGATTAGCTTCAGGGTTATTCCACATTGCAAGTGGAGTAGTATAGTACATCTTATCTGCTTTTGCATCTGCATCGTCCCTAAGTATATCGGGAAGAGAATATAAAAGTACTATTTCATTTAATAACGGGTAAACTTTAAAGGTGGAGTTAAGAGGGTATGCAATGTCTAATTCTAGTGGGTCTGATTCATCTTGTTCTACACCTATAATTCTATACTTTATAGCTCCGAGTGCTTCTATCTCTCCTTGGTCAGACCACTCATCGTGTGTATCATCTAGTATGATATCTACAACTCTAGCTGGTAACCCAACAATTTTTAAGTCGTCTGTTACTGATTTCTCTACTAGCCCTAATGTACTTCCTATACCGTAAGCCATTTTATTCTTCTGTTTCTTCTGATTTACCGTCTAACTCTTTGTCTAGCTCTTCCGAGGCTGCTAATAAATCAGCTAACTCTTCAGGGTTAAACATTGATTCAGCATCACTTCCTTTGTTTGCATTAGCTTCTATCCTTTGAATGATAGCTGCCATTTTAATTAATGCATCATCATTCTTAACTCCGATGTCCATATATTCTTTAATCATAGGAACAACTAGTGTTGCATCTCCGATGTTTTCTATAAGGGGTTTAAGTTCTCCTATAAGTCCTTTTACCTGGGTACGGGTATTAGATGAGTTGCCGTGTATTTCTGAGAATAGATCAGCTAGAGTTTTTCCGTCAAATATTTCTTTTTCTAGTGACATAATTTATTTGGTTTATTATAAATATGTCTATTTAAAACTATTATCGAAATACCCTATATCATAATACCTTTGATACTTAACGTAAAAAAGTTCTTTTAGTTTTGAAATAACTCTAGTTAAATGAGGTGTTTCACAATCTGTCATCTCTCTTATATAAATGTAGAGTGCTTTTTTCTTAAATATCTCTAGGTCGTTTCTGGTTTTAAATATAGTAAGAACTGCATCTGCAATTTTAGACTCTACTTCTTTAGGGAAATTAGAATCTATATCTACATACATTTCTCCTACCCAGGTATCTAAAAAGGAAGAAAGCGTCAGCTTACTGAATTCTGTAGTTGGTTCTCCGGGGCTATAGGAGTCATCCATATCGCTGAATGAACCTATCTGTTTAAGTTTCTTGTAGTTCTTATTATTGTAGTTAATCAACCATCTTTTAACGATGGTGCCGAAGTAAGAGTATGCTTTGGCTCCGTTATCGGGATCAAACTTCATTATCTTTTCTTCTAATAAGACTGTAACAACTTCGTGTTTTAAGTCTTCTATTTTCTCTACATCGGTATAGTAGAATTTAAAAGTATGTATTATGTTCTCTGCTAATTTATAAAACGGGTGATATATGTGATCTGTAAAGATCTTAGCTCTATATGTATCGTCTGTTGAGACATTATATTTCTTTATGTAGTCTTCTGTTTCTGATGTAAAGTAGTTATTCTTGGATTTCTTTCTCGCCATAATTTTCTGGTAACATGTATCGGTCTAACTCAGCCTGCACTATTTTTAGTTGTTCAAAGTAATAACCGACCTCATCGTCCGACTTGAATGTTCCTTTTTCGTCGATTTCATTGAGGTGCTTTTGTCCTTCCGTAATGGCTTGGGATATAGTTTGGAGATAATTTACCTGATCTGCTGTTACCTCTTCGTACTTCTCTACCTTTAACATTAGGTTTCTTATAAGGTACGAACAAATTAACAGGATGGCAACTAATACTCCGGAAATAATTGATAGTGTAGTCATATTATATGTTTTTAATTAAGTTAGATAACCCTTCAGAGGCTTTGACTGGTCTACCTGCAGTTGATTTTGCAGTAGAAACTTTAGGTTTTGATGTACCTCCGTTGTTCTTCCATATATCGTATTCTACTTTAGATGCTAAGAAATCTCCTGTATGTAGTACTGAGATTAAAGCTGTCTTTTGTCTAGATGATTCTACGTTACTGAAGAAATACGCTTCATTAGCTTTATCAAATACTCCATCATGGCACCTAATACCTAAGAACTCTTTCTGGTCTACTTGTATACCGAACTTCTGAAGTATAAATAAAGACCTATCTGGTATTAACATAAAGTCTAAATCCGGGTTATAAGTGTACATTTCTGATAATTTATCTTGTCTCCATTTATCAGTCTGGGGTATATAGTTAGGTTTCTCTCCATCTCCTAGTTTTCCTAAGTCATGGAAGAGGGCTGCAAAAACTAATTGCTCATCTGTATAGTCAATAGTTCCTCCCATCTCTTCATACATTTTAGACTGTTTAACAGTGTATTGAACAACTCTATTAACATGATCAACGTATCCACCAGCGAAAGCATTGTGATACCAAGTCTTACCACTAGCAGGTGCCATAACGTATATATCAGACATAGCATTAAGCATATCTAATACCTTTTGTTTACGCTCACCGGTTATGTAGTGGTTTACAATTTTAATATGTTTATCCCAATTGGATTGAATCTGTTCTGCATTTAACATAGGTAACCTTTTTAAATTATTGTTATTATTAATTATTTACTTAATTATATTATTATTATTGAATTAAAATATTATATTGTTAATAAATGTATTATAAATTAATTATATATATTATATATTAAAATCTTATTATATATCGAAGGTATTAAAAAAAATTCGGAATAGCAACTATTCTACAATAAATTTTTCAACATAATGATCTTTTATTAGTATATCCCCTATATCCCATTTTATTTTCATATAAATTGATATTGTATCTCCTATTAATTCTGGAGGAAAAGGACCTACAACTCTTGTAGAAGACAACCTTTCTCCCTCTTTCGAAAAGTATATTCTTGTATCATTCTGTACTATTGGCACTATTGTACCTGCAAATTGATTTAAATATACTATTGTATCTCTCACTGGTATAGGGAATCCATCGTAAGTTTGTAAGCCCAAGTACGGACTATAGAGAGGTATAGTGAAAGCCACGCTGTCACCAAGGACAAAGTAAGTATCTGTATCAAACTCTCCTGTAACAACACTCATATCATTATAGTGAGCCCACTTAGGAGTATTATCGGCATTTACTTTAAGATTGAAGTAGGGATAGTATTCACCCGTCCAATTTAAAGGTACATGGTAATAACCGTTTGCATCTGCTTCTACCGGAAAAACCATCTCCGCATTAGGGTCAAAATCTGGGTATATTGAATCTTTCTCACAACCCCAGATTGTAAACAGTAGAAATATAATAGTGGTTAATCTTAACATAACTCAAACTGTTTAGATACCCAACCATACTTCTCTATATGATCTATAGCAAATTCATCATCACCAAACATATAAAATGCATCAGCCTGATCCAACCACCTAGCAGCAGTCTCCTTATCAGGTGCACCAACAGACATAACATCTTTAAGAGCTTTCTGCTCAAAAGCCTTTTCATCAGCCTCCTGCTTATTACTAACCTCTTCAAGATCGTTAACAAAATCAGTTAACTCCTGGAAAGACCAGCTACTGAAGTTATAACCTCTCGGTCTAAACCCGTTAACGTCTTTAAATAAATCCGAAACCCACGTAAGAGCTTCGTCGAATTGAACTTGAGTAGTAATTGAAAATGTGTTTGAATTTGTCATAAAACCTTTATTTTAACTATTATACTTAAAGATACGAAATATAATTGTAACTAGCAACTAAAGTAACAGTTATTTTTTATAAATATACATCGCATCCACCGTTCTCATTATATGTAACATAATCAAGTAACTCCTCAATTTGATGAGTCTTGTTACTAAATGTTTGCGACTCTTGCTCTACCCCATCAAAAACTACGACAGGTGTAAACTCTTGTCCTCTACTAAAATCGATCTCAATACTTGTTTGTGTGTGAATGTCCATAACCTCTATTTTATTATTATACTTAAAGATACGAAATATATCTTTGTTAGGCAACTTTTAACACAGTTATTCCGGATAATTTTAAAAGATTTATTCCCTCCTCTTCATCATCATGAGGGAAGAGATAGAAAACCTCTTTAATTCCAACCTGTACAATCATCTTAGCACAAACCCAACAAGGTGCTCTAGTGGAAAATAAAGAAGAGTTTAGTAAACTAACAGCTTTAAGATTTACCGTCTTTAAAATTGCCGCCTCCTCTGCATGTATAGCTCTACCGGTTCCCCTACTATTAAACCCCGGTAGGTTGTTCAAATTCTCATTCCATCCATAGGAGAGAACGTCGCTATGATTAGCAATCACACATCCCACCTGCTTATGTACCTCAAGAGAATGACTAGCGTAGAGGCGGGCTTGTCGCATATGTCGTTTGATTAGCTTTGGTGTCTGCATAGTTGTTATATATTAAACCGGCGAAGCCGCCGCGCAAACGCGCGCAAGTTCCACCGCGGGATTTATATCTTACTCCATCTCCCTAGTATATAAGACCAAATGTCATAAAACCATTTATACCTTTTACGGCGAAGTCTTGCTTTATACCAAATAGAGCTCTTAGAAGATAGCCTTTCTATCCATTCCTCCAGAGTCTCATAAGGGAGTCTTTTGTATTTTCTATTATCCATCGGTCTTTAGTGTGTGTTTGCCTACGGCCGCTGGATCCATATCTAGTAAGAGCCTTCGGCTGGTACTGGAAACCATGTATTTGTTAGTGACTTTGGTTAGACTCCTTTAAGGATATCATTAACCTGTCCCACTATATCCACAGACTCTATATATAATAGATTCAAGTACTCTACCAATATAGCACATTTTTCGTAGTCCTCCAACTTTTCATAGTACTTTATTAGATGATTCATTCCATTCTCTATCTCTCTACGGTCGTAAGACTCTCCTATACTATAGATTGTTTCATATTTCTTCCAATCGATTCTATCTAAGTACCCCATAAGCCTGTCGTTGTACTTGTTACGTATCTTATTACGTACACTGGAGTACTGCTTAGGGTACTTCTTGGTATACATCATATCTAACATTACCCAATTCTCCAAACCTCTCAACACCATACCCATCAATACAAAAGGATTACGCATAACATCACCTTGATGATGCTCCTCATATACCTCTTCATCAGTTATACTAAAGATGTCGAATAGTTTATTTGTGGATAATTCCTTCATATACATAAATAGCTATAGAAAAAGTAGGTTCATAAATCCTTTTTTCGTATATTATAGGTATAATTATATATAACATGGAGTCACCGCTAGAAGATATTGTCTACTTAGCCTACCAAATAGGTAAACGTGATGAGTTATTTAGGAAAATTAGTGAACTACGGCTGGTTCACCCAAGAATGGACCTTAAAAAGCTCTACGAGATGGCTTATGATTATGTAAAAAACGATGTATTATGAGTAAACCACGTTACAATTGGCAAAAAGCTGTAGCTTGGATTGTGATTACCGCCATAACTGTATTGCTATGGACAGGAATCTTCAATCTAATCTTCTAAAAACAGTATAAACCGAAAAACTACTATAGGTAATCCCTATACTTGTGTGGTACTCACAAAGATAAACAGTAGATGACAAAAAACAAAGGGAAACTTTGGTGCTTTGGTAGTAATTACACTGCCGATTATGTAATAAACGAAGAAACAAAAAAGGATCACCCCTACGTAAGGTATAAAGGATGGAGAAATTACTTAAACGGTACTCTAAATCAAGCTCTTCCAAATACATGGAGCAGTATATTGGCAGGCTTGCTAGATCTTGAACACCACAATCAAGCAGTAATGGGTAGTTCTAACTATTTCATCTTTGATCAATGGGCTAAAAACTGTAAAGACATCAAAAAAGGTGATAGAGTTATGATAGAATGGGTATCTCCCCAAAGCTATCAAGTAGCAAAAGCAGGACCCGGAGTACCTAAAGAAGAGTTACATGGAGAATTAGCATTCTTCGACCAAATACATCCCGAAATGAAAGGGAAGCAAGCTAAAAATAGAAAAAGCGAGCATTGGTATCAAGAGTTATTTGGATGGATGGAGTTAATTAAAGAGATGTCCATGCTTAAAGGGGTGGATTTACACTTCTGGTCTTTCCATGATGAAGATATAATGGAGTATTTTAACAAACATCTTATCCAACACCTAAGAAGGTATGTATTTAATTTAGAAAACATGGGACATTCCTTTCATAGGTACAAAGTCACCACTCAAGAACGCATTGGAATTAGCCATCCTAAATATATTGGGACACAATTAAAAGCAGCTCCTTTCGATATGTTAACTATAACAGGAGAAACTAGAGGTGAAGTAGAAGATCCACATATGTCTGAGGTAGGACATCAAGCACAGGCACATTATTTTTATAATGAAATACAGAATGCTAAAAGATCCTTGATTTGAGCATAAAAATCCGAAAATTTTTTTTAACTAACTTACGATATAAATTACTAAAAAGGTAGAGATAAAAAACGGTTAGTAGACTTCGACAAAGCACCTAAGGGTTCCAGTCTCTATAGGCAAACCTACTGGCAATATTACAACTATACTCTAATAAGACTAACTCACATAGGTATATGGAGATTCTAGAGAGATAGAAAAGAGTGTAAGAGGGGCAGAGGTCATACCTATATAAGGAATTCACTAGATAATGAAAGCAAGGTTTAATTTTAAGTTATTTATAATACTACTGTATGTAGTGTTTTCTGTTATATATACAACAATAGCTTTATTAATTGTAATATATAAATATATATAAAATAGTATAGTCTAAAATTTTATCAGAAATATGCAACACGGTATGCTCCGCAGGAGCAGACTACCAACTACTTAGGGAACTATACTGTCACTGTTATATCACCTTGATATCTATGTGCCTTCACCCTGCCCACCTATTGCCCATATTTGGCTAGTCAATTCCGGAAGGTTATTTATTCCGGAAGAAGTATCCATCTCTCCATCTAAAGAAGACATATAGGGCTACCAGGCAAGCCACTCCTCCTATAAGGACATATAGAGGTTGGGTTAACATATAGTATAGCACAGTACAGAAGAGCCATATAAGGCCATGTACTATATATACAGCTATCACTATCACTAAGGCTAGTACTACTATACCGCCTATGGTCTTAAGTATCTTATCTACATCCATATCTATTATTTATCTATTGTTAAACCTGTCTCCATCTCCCATAGCTTGAATGAGTAATTAGTCCTCTGGGACATCATATCGTATGAGTAGCAATGTACTCTAGTCTTAGTCAAAGAGCCTACATTCATACCGCTCATATAAGACCACACACTATAGGATATCTCTCCAGTAGCATCTATATAGCATTTAAGGCTATACTTATTAGGTTCACCTTTGAAGCCTTTACCATAGGCAAACTCTAGTACCTCGTTGTCTTTTAGGCCCTCTA
>TARA_R110000803_G_scaffold90534_1_pt1 | contig 24748 bp, 34 predicted proteins | sample TARA_R110000803 | Tara Oceans TARA_R110000803 (sample SAMEA4397772) | marine metagenome | biome: Polar Biome; feature: [SRF] surface water layer (ENVO:00010504); material: water (ENVO:00002006), including particulate matter (ENVO:01000060) such as... | depth 5 m | reverse complement strand
TTGTGCAAGGAACATTTCTCGAAATAAATCTTTTCGGTTACAGTTTTTGAAACCTCAACAACTTTCATTTCCATGCTCTATCCAGTTCTTCTTTGAGTTTGCTGATCTCTTCGTTGGCCTCATTAAGATCATTTTCGATTTCTTTAATTATGTCTGCTCTGATATATTCCACAACTTTAGTATCGCCCTCCCAAGCAAACTCAAAGCCTGGCGTTTGAGATTGAGGATAACAAATTATTTTATATTTCAACGAATACTCGCGCTGCATTTGCTGGTCTTTAGCTTGTCCAAATAATCCAGGCATTCCCAAGGATAGATTCCAAGAAATGGGAATATCTTTTTTATATGCCCATATTTTTCTGGGCGCTGATGTTTGTTTCATTTCACCCTCACTGTGATTGATGGGTTCCCTGGATTGATGTCGCAACCTGGAACAATCTCGCCTTGTTCCATCTGCTTTTTAATTGCTGCCAGATCTGGCTTGGTTGTTACCTTCATAAGCTGCGTAGGTATGTCTGCCTCGTCTGTTATGCGTACTGACCAGCGTGGTTTCGTTCTGCTGATTGTCGCATACGGGTGCATGATTTTCTTTTCGCCCATTGCATCGAGCAACTGCCCAATTGTCTGCGAGATTGCATCCTGTCGAGCTGATAGGCGTTTAGCCCTGGTTGTGTATGCTGCCGCCAGGTCTTTTGTCGCGACTTCGTAGATGGACGCCTCATAGCGCTCCTGGACGAGCTTTCCCAAAATGTCCATCGCGTCTGTCTCGCCGTCCAGCGTATCAAGGAAGGTGTCTTGATCGTCGCCGGTTAGCTCTCGAATCTCGTCTGACATTCTTTTGATTTCTTCAAATGGTATATACATATTTTCTCTCCTGCTTCTGTTAATTGCCAAATGATTTCGTTGTTTTGCCACTGATTTTTGGCTCTGCGTCCAGTGTCTTTGATTAAATCCATTTCTTGTAGTTCCGTGAGCCTCGGTCGTATGCTAAGAACAGACAGCCCAGCGGCTTGCGCTATCTTGTCTCCTGTTCCTCCTGCTGGCAGTGTAGACAGCGCTTGCAGTGTCTCTAGCCTTCTCCCTCGGAGCGTCTGGGCCACCTTATGCGCTGCCGCGCGCTCTGTATCTGGGGCGTTGCGGTGGTGCATCTTTTTGACGTTCACCTGTGAAACCAAGTCAATTAGATTTAGGATCTGTTTGCTTTCGTTCATTGGTAAACTGCCGCGAATAACAGTGCGATGTAGAGCGTGGCGAATATTGACAGCACTCCGATAAGGTCGCCTAGAAAGTTTCTCCAATTCATCTCGTTTCTCCTTGGTTGATCCATTGATGAGCCGCCGCAACGGCTCACTTAAAGATCAATTTAAATAAGCTGGGCCGGTCCACTCAACCCAAGACAAATTTCCCTCAATGACATTTCCGCGCGCTTGGTTTCTGGCGGGGGTCGAATATCCTGCGGCCTTCAGTATATCGCCGCGCTTAAATTTGCTGTCGTTGTCAGTGTTGACCACAAAGCCCCAAACAGATCCGCCGTTTCGTTGCGTGATCTTAATGTATTTCTTGCCAACTTTAAAACCTAGCTCAGTATTGAAATCATCTGTCATTTTTGCCTGGCGCTGCTTCATTGCTTCATCTTTTGCAATCCACCGTCCTTTAAACTTTGCATAATCTGATTTGATTGCGTCTAATAGGTTGTTAATTTCGTTTTCCATGTCGTTCTCCTTACATAATCCGCATCACTTGACCGGCTTTTGCCGCAGCACACCATTGATCCGCACCCGAATCATTATTGGCTTGTATTAAGCTCAATAAGCTTTTTTCAGTTATCAGATCCTCAAGATCTATTTGCCTTTCCCCTGGCTGGCTGTTGTCGCCATTGTCAAACAAATCTAATACTGCCGCTTCTTTTTGATATTTAGCCATGTCGTTCTCCTTGGTTGGTCTTAATAAGTGACGCCGTAGCGCCACCATTTAAAAGCAACCTATGCGGCTTCTTTGGTAGACGCTGCGAGTGCGTCCCGAATGTCGTTTGCTAGTGAATAAGATTGAAAGATCCAGCCAGCCCCAAACTTTTTGCCGGTGTACTTCTTGCAGAATGCGGGGCGGTAAAAACCATGAATGCCATTTTCCAATTTAACGGTCCTGAACATTGCCGCCGAGATGTAATAACGCGGGTTGCCGTTTACGTCGTGCTTGATGCGGGTTGCGGTCTCTGTGATTTCTTGCGCTGTGTAGTTCATTGTGCTTCTCCCTGTTAAGTTGTTGTTTGGTCTTACTGAGACAGGCCGCCTAGACCTGCCCTATAAGGTCAAGCTTGTTGTGTGTTTTGCTGGTCGATCATGTCGGCAAGCTTCCGCAACTGGTTCGCAATTTCGTTTCCTTGAGCGCTTGACTGGCTGCCCCAAACGTCCATGATATCGTTGATTGCGTGGGCTGCATTGAGGCAAGGTGTGATCATCCGCTCGTCGCCTTGGTTTTGAAGCTTGTTGATTTGTTTGATGGTTGCTACGTTCATTTTTTCAATTCCCTGTTGCTAAGTTGCTGAACCATTGATAAACCGATATTGCAATGTGAGTCAACACAATTATCATAAAAAAGTGGATAAATTATGAATAAAAGTGACAAGCCGTTGAAAACAAAGGAAACAAAATGAGGTATCAAGGCAAGGGACAAGCTAAGAAAGCTTTGCTGGTGAGATTGCCGGTCGATCTAAAGAATCAACTTGATATTGCTTCGCAGATTCAGGGAATATCACAAAGCCGCCTGGCTGTGGATCTGATATCACAAGGTTTAAACCAAGTGGTAAGCCTCGAAGCGCTGCTTGAAGATGTCGCACCGGACCCCGCTCCAGATGATGATTCAAACAGGGGAATTGAAGATTGGTTGAAACGGATATGACTCAAATACATATTAAGCTTGAAGGTCAGCCGATCGGCAAAGGTCGGCCACGCTTTACGAAGACCGGCCACACATATACCCCAGATAAAACTCGCAAATATGAACGCCGACTGGCTGAGGTTGCATCTAATGCAATGGTTGATAGCGGACTAGATCCTGTCACGCGGCCATGTACTGTTTTTATTATAGCAACCTTTGCAATACCCAAAAGCTGGACAAAGGCTAAGAAGCTGCAAGCCCAAGAACAAAGGATCTTCCCAGGCAGGCCAGACATAGACAACGTTGCAAAAATTGCGCTCGATGCAATCAACGGCGTAGTGTTTGAGGACGACGACCAGGTGTGCGGCCTTGAGGTTCAGAAGAAATACGGCGAACCGTCTTTGATTATATCTGTATTCTGGTAAAGAAAAACCCGCGCAAACTAGGGAAGTATTGCGCGGGTTCCCAGTCTAGGGTACACTGGAAGGTGAGAAACAAGTGCAAGGATAGGATAGGCCGACCTTGCCCAAAAGGAAAGGGTAAAAGTAAATGTCACATTATATGACTGCACTCGCAATGCAGCAAAAGGGAATTAAACCGGCGACAAAAATTGTCCTGTATTGGATTGCTGACCATCACAACAGCGAAACAAATGCTTGCTTCCCCAGCCTCTCAACTCTTGCTGATGAATGCGAGATCAGCAAGCGCGCTGTGCAAGATCATATCGAGTGCCTGGCGCAAATAGGATTGATCAAAAAGATAGAACGAAGCCGCACTAATGGATCACAAACCAGCAACGGCTATAGCTTAAACCTAATAAAACAACCATGGCAGAATCTGCCACCCCCCCTAGCAGAATCTGCTAGCCCCCCCGTGCAGAATCTGCCACCCCATAACCTTGTAATTAATAACCATGTAAATATAACCAAGAAGAATATGGCGATTTTTGATGATTTGTGGTCAATGTATCCAAAAAAGGTAGGCAAGGGACAAGCGCGAAAAGCTCTCGCCTCAGCTCTCAGCAAAACAAGCGCTGAAAAGATCCAGCAATCACTTGCACTCTTTGTCGAATCACAGAAAGATCAAAACAAGAAATTCATGCCGCATCTTTCAACATGGCTAAACGGTGAAAGATGGGACGACGAGCTGCAAGAGCAATCATTGCAAGACATGACCAGCGACCAGCAAATGCAAGCAATCCTCGGATCTGTAACAAAAGAAAGAAATATAAAGACCATTTTCGATGATGTAATAGTCTCAGAAGTTAGAAAGATGATCCAATGAAATACCAAGATAGAACCAGCACAATCGGCGCTTGGCTTCAAGAGGAACTCAAGCGATACGATGTACCGGCAAACCATACGCACGATCGGGCAAGGCTCGAGATGGACTCAATGGTCGAGGACATCAACAGCGAAATACCCAGCAATGTCGAGCAATCCAGCCTAGATCATATTCTCAGCAAGATGTCTCAAGACATCAGAAAGAACACGCGCAGCAGATCATGGCCAACAATCTACACGCTCATCAAAGCCGCGCAGAAATGCAGCGAAACACAAGCAACAACAATCACAGGGCCAAGACAGCCGCACGCATTCGATAGCGACAGTATCGCCGCAAAGCGAATTAATGCCGGTGAACCAGTGGCCGAGAGTTACATCAACGGAGCAGGTGAAACCAGGCTGATCGATAAAAAGCTGATAAAACCAGAGCAGCTGCAGCCATACAAAAAATATCTCAAGGAGGAGCTGAAGATGTATGAGCCGGTAAAATACACCGAGCACAAACCAATCGAGCCAAACTTCATGGAGAATCCATATTGAGACCCGAACAGCTCAAAGCAAAAGACCTGCGAGCATTTGCAGTCGTTCCAATCCGAGCGCTGAAAGATGCACGCATAACACCATCGACATTCCTGGTGCTCGCTGCGTTCTGCTCCTACGCCGATCAAATGGGCCGCACGTTCGTTAGTCATCTGCGAATAGGACAAGACATCGGCATCACCAAAAGCGGCGTTGCATATCATGTTCGCAAGCTGCGCAAGGCCGGTTATATCGTTTATTGCAAACCGTTCTATAAAAACCAGAAGTCCACAAGCAATCGCATCGTGTTCGATCCAAAGGTCAAACATGAGGAAACCATAAGATCCAGGCTATCTGCTAAACATCAAATGGAACTAGCAGAAGCAGAAACCAGGATGAAACAGGAGCACGAACAAGCAATTGCTACACCTAACGCGCTGAATGGATTAGATAGATCTACATTAATGGCTGATTTTCAGTCTTTGACGACAGACTTTTTCACGTCAGCTATTTCCTCAGGCTGGATAATTCATCCGGATAAGCTGCGGCGCGGGTCAGTAATGCTCGCCAATCAGGCCTCAGAGCTCCTCAGCGAGCCATACAGCGACAGGTCAGCAGTTTGATGACCCAACACCGCCTAAATCAAGAGATGGCCACCAGATCGCCGCATATCAAGCCGCCACAAGCTGCCAGGTTATCAGCCTTATCAGCCTTATCAGCCTTATCAGGCCCTCATATTAGTTCGATGCCCACACTAGGCACCCAACTTCGCAGCAATCACCTATATAAATATGACGGTTGCGCGATCAGATCCCAACAGGAACCCACAAACAGGAACCCAAAGGAACCCAGGGCACCCAAAATGTCAGGTGCCCCATCGATCCGGCATCCGTTTTCCGCATCGCCTGGAAGCATTGAGGCATCCCCGCCAGCATCGATCAGCCCCATTTCTGCGCGACCGACCCCTTGCCCCCCACCCCCGCCGGTTATGGCTGCAGTCCCCCTCACGACTATTTTCAGAAATTCCATGAAAGGTTTTTTCCCATGCCCAAGAACAAGCCCGGACTATACTCGAACATTCATGCGAAGAAGAAGCGCATTTCGTCTGGCAGTGGCGAGAGGATGCGCAAGGTTAATACGAAGGGTTCGCCTAGTGACGCTGCCTTTCGGAAGGCGGCGTTAAGCAGCATTCGTAAGAAGGGTTTGTAGTTGGAGCCTCGCGGTTATCATGTTGGTCTGTCTGATTATTCTAAGCACCGTATACAACCGTGGGATATATGGTTGGAGTATGGGTTAAATCCTTGGGACGCTGATATTATTAAGCGTGTATTGCGTGATAAGGGTGAGCGTCGTCTGGATTATGAGAAGATCAAGCACGTTTGCGACGAGCGTATACGACAGTTGGATGAAGCGACTCAGCTTACGTAGGGGTTTTTATATGTCGAGTGCGAGCAATCGATCGATGCGGGTTTGTCGTTCTTGCGGGGGTACTGGAACGATTATTGTTCCGATTTATCACCGGCAATCTTTTAACATTGGTAGGGGTTACATTGATGAGCGGTGTGATACTTGCGATTCGTGTGACGGTTCTGGCGAGGTTGAGGATGATGTTGCTTCGATACGGGATGTTTACTCTTAGCCGTTGTAATATCGTTTAGTGAATGGTATCGATATCGGATATGCAACGCGGTACAGGAGAAAATAATGTCAAAGCGTTTTAGTGTTGTGCAAGCGAAGGAAGTCCCTGGGCGAGATAAGCCGGTTTGGTTACGTCATGGGGTTGCGTTTGAGGGTGACAAGGGAATTAGCATTAAGTTGGAGAGTTTACCGTTACCTAACAAGGACGGTGAGATTTGGCTGAAGTTATTTGAGGATGATGGAAATCGTTCTCAGCAACCTTCACGTCCTGCTGCTGCACCGTTAGAAGATGTTATTCCATTCTGATGGCACGCAAGGAAGAGGACAAGATAAAGCCTATTCCTCCGATTGGTCGATTTGGCGGCGCGCGTGTATTGCAGCGTCGGATTGGCCGTTCGGAAACGTTAGCTCAGAACAAGGAAGTTGTGGCTGCTGAGCTTATTGCTATTGGTACGGCTAAAATTACGGACATCATTGATATTCATACGGGCCAGGTTAAGCCGATTGAGGAAATTCCCCCTGAGGCATTGGCTGCAATTAAAAAGGTTACTGTTGGTCAGTACGGCACGACGATTGAGATGTTTGATAAGGTAGGCCCTCTGCGCGTTTTGGCTAAAGCTAGTGGCTTGCTGGATGTTGAGAGCAACGTTGATAAGCCTTCGATTATTGGTATTAACATGAAGGGTCCAGATATAGTAACAACATATGAGGCTGAGGATGAATAAGCTCCCAAGCATGGATCTGGATTTTTCTAAGTCTGCCACGGTTTGGAAGTTTCTGCATGACAAGTCTTTTGTTCGCGGCCTGATGGGTCCGGTTGGATCTGGCAAGTCATATGGCTGCGCTGCTGAAATAATGCTTAAGGCTGTTCAGCAAAAGCCCTCGCCGCGTGACGGGATTCGGTATTCTCGGTTTGTTATTGTGCGCAATACTATCCAGAGCTGCGAACTACTACGATTAAGACCTGGGGCGAGTTATTCCCAGAGGATGTTTGGGGTCCAATGCGCTGGCAACCTCCGATTACTCACCATTTAAAGCTGCCGACACGCGATGGTGCGCCTGGAATTGACTGTGAGGTTATTTTCATGGCTCTTTCTACGCCGCAAGATGTGCGTAAGCTGTTGTCATTGGAGCTAACTGGTGCCTGGGTGAATGAGGCACGTGAATTACCGAAGGCTGTTATCGATGGTCTTACTCACCGCGTGGGTCGTTACCCTACTAAATCGGATGGTGGGGCGTCCTGGTACGGTATTATCATGGATACCAACCCGCCTGATGCGGATCACTGGTGGCATGAGCTGGCTGAGAAGAATAAGATCGGCGGCCGGTTTCCGTGGACGTTTTTTCGTCAGCCTGGTGGTGTGTTGAATGTCTCGGCAAAAGATCTGCCTGAGAACCCTGAAGCGAATGGGTTTGTATTTTCTGGTGCTAAGTGGTGGATGGTTAATCCGTCTGCTGAGAATAAAAAGCATTTGCCCGATGGATATTATGAGCAGATGCTGGGAGGTAAGAACGCTGATTGGATACGCTGTTACGCTGAGGCCAAGTATACGTTTGTTCAGGAAGGTAGACCGGTTTGGCCTGAGTACGACGATGAGATGATGTCGGCTGAGGTTCAGTATGATCCGCAATATCCGCTTCAGATCGGCGTTGACTTTGGATTAACCCCTGCTGCGGTCTTTGGTCAGAGAACATCTGGCGGTGCCTGGAAGGTTTTAGATGAGCTTGTAACGTTTGATATGGGTCTTGAGCGCTTTGGTCAGGAATTATTGGCTAAGATTGCTGCGAGTTTTGATAAGGCTGACGTGCAGATCTGGGGCGATCCCGCTGGTAATAAACGGGACGAGATCTATGAGGTCACTGCGTTCGATCATTTAAAGTCGATTGGCTTTAAGGCGCAACCAACAGACAGTAATGCGTTCAATGTAAGACGTGAGGCTGCTGCATCGCCTATGAACCGGCTGGTTGGTGGTAAGCCAGGGCTATTAGTAAACAAGAAGTGCTTAAGATTGCGCAAAGCTCTAAGCGGTGGTTATTTTTTCAAGCGTGTTTCTATGGGCGCTGGGCAGGATCGGTTTAAAGATGCGCCGGTAAAGAATGAGCATTCTCACTGCGGGGATGCGTTTGGTTACTTAATGCTGGGCGGCGGTGAGCAGCGTAGATTGCGGCGTGGGTCTTATGGTCATAGCTTTGCCGGTGGTCAGACATTTAGCGCTGTCACTGATTTCGAGATTATTTAATGGGTCTGATACAGATCCCAGAGTTCCGCATGAGTTCTGACGAGCATATCATTCCATTACGATATGAGCATTTAAGCAGAATGCGATTTAATGATGATACCAAAGAATACCTGAAGTACATTCCCAACTATATGGATTATGTTTGGGATAATTCTGCTGATGGTTCAAGCTGGGCTGCTCTTGGCCGTAACAAGGTATTTGCTATTTTTGGTATCCGTATACTTTGGAGTGGCTTGGCTGAGATGTGGATGGTTCCCACATTAGATATTGATCGTCATGCAATATCGCTTGTGCGTGGAGCTAAGGTAATAACCGATAGCGCAATCAACGATTACGACATAAAAAGGCTTCAGATCTGTGTAAAAGTGGAAAACGATACCGCATTTAAGTTTGCCAAAGCCCTGCGTTTTGAGGTAGAAAGTATTATGAGAAAGTTTGGTCCAGAGGGGGCCGACTATTACATGATGGCGAGGTTTTAATATGAGCGGATTATTTGGTGGCGGAACTCGTGGGCAAACCCAAGCTGAAAAAGATGCTGAGGTTGCTAGAGTTAGAGCTGATGAACGTGCTTCAGCTCAAGAAAAAACAGAAATGCAGGGCGCACAAAGTCGTCGCCGGTTAAGGCGTTCTGGCGGTATGAGGATGTTGTTTTCTCCTGCCCGCCGTGAAGGTCCAGGCGATATTCCTAAAGCCACGAAATTAGGTGGAGGGAGCTAATGAATAAGGATAAATTAAAATTTGGTCCTGACGTTAGTGGTTCTCCTTTTATTTCTATTAAGGGGAAAGCGCCTTCCAGTGTATTTCTTAGCCGCCGCCGCAGGGATCGCGAATCTAGTAAGTCACGTTTGTTAAAAGAAGCTGCTGCTGCTAAAATAGTTGCGGATCGTGCTGCTAAACGTGCTGCTGGTCAAGCTAAAAGGAAAAAGTTTGAAAAGAAAAAAGGCGAACAAGTTAATAAAAGACGTCAAACTTTGTTAAATATTCAGAAAGGGTCATCATGACACAGATCAAATCTTTTCAAAAAATATATGAAGAAAAACTTGCTGTGAAGTCTGCTTTAAAAAGCAAGCAAATAAACGTAACGGCTAAAAAATCTGTTCCAAAAGCGGTTGCAAAGAAAAAGGTTAAGTGAAATGGCAAGGCTGAATGTAAGAGACTTAATCGAGCGTGAGGCCAAGGCTACTGCACGCAAGGACGAATGGCGATCTATCTATGAGGATTGCTATGAATTTGCATTGCCTCAGCGCAATCTTTATTCTGGTTATTATGAGGGTGGAACGCCAGGTCAGGGCAAGATGGCACGAGTTTTTGACTCGACTGCTATTCATGCAACTCAGCGTTTTGCCAATAGGATTCAGGCTGGTTTATTCCCGCCTCAAAAAGCATGGTGCCGTTTGGAAGCTGGCAGTGGTATTCCTGAAGAGCAACAGCCCCAGGCTCAAGCTGCTTTAGACGCCTATACAACTCGCATGTTTGAAATAATGCGACAGACTAACTTTGATCTGGCAATGGGCGAGTTCTTACTTGATCTGTGCGTTGGTACTGCGGTTATGATGGTGACGTCAGGCGATGAGGTTACACCTATTCGCTTTACTTCTATTCCTCAGTATTTGGTTGCAATCGAAGAGGGTACATTCGGGAACGTTGATAACGTATATCGCAAACTTAGAATGAAGGCCGAAGCGATACCACAAGAGTTTCCAGATGCAGATATAACTGTTGAATTGAAAGAGGCGATATTGCAATCTCCCTCTAAAGAGATAGATCTGCTTGATGCTGTTATATATGATTATGACAGTGGCGTTTATTGTTACCATGTTATTTGGCCTGGTAAGAAGCAAGAGCTTGTCTATCGCACTATGCAGTCCTCACCGTTTATTGTTGCGCGATATATGAAAGTTGCGGGTGAGATATATGGCCGTGGTCCTTTAGTTACTGCAATTGCTGACATTAAAACGCTGAACAAAACTGTTGAGTTAGTTCTAAAGAATGCGTCTCTGGCTATTGCTGGTGTATATACGGCTGCTGATGATGGTGTGTTAAATCCTCAGAACATTAAGATTCAGCCTGGTGCGGTTATTGGTGTTGCTAGAAATGGTGGTCCACAAGGTCCATCGTTGATGCCTTTGCCACGAACGGGAGACTTCAACGTCAGTCAGATTGTTATGAATGATTTGCGTATGAACGTTAAAAAGATCTTGATGGACGATACTTTGCCGCCAGATAATATGTCTGCTCGTTCTGCAACTGAAATTGCTGAAAGATCTAGGGAACTTGCGACTAATCTTGGCTCTGCGTTTGGTCGTTTAATAGACGAAACGATGGTTCCTTTAGTGTCGCGCATTCTTTATGTAATGGATCAGCAGGGGTACATTGATTTACCTCTGAAGGTGAACGGTGTTGAGGTAAAGGTTACTCCTGTAGCTCCGTTAGCTCAGGCTCAGAAGCTACAGGAAGTAAACGATATTGTGCAGTTTATGCAGATTGCAAACTCTCTAGGTCCAGAGGGTCAAGCTGCGTTATCTATTCCGCGCATTACTCAGTTTATCGCTAATAAAATGAATATAAGTCAAGAATTGCTAACTACACCGGAAGAGCAACAGATGATGATGGAGCAGATGCAGCAAGCAATGATGGCCGAAGAAGGGCCACCGGCTGCTAATGATGGCGGGGCAACAATGGAGGCGATGCAATGAGTTCACCGGAGGGTTGGGATGGTTTAACCCAAGCTGTTAGTGAAGCGCCAAGAGCCGACGATATAGATATTATCTATGGCAAAGTGTTCAAAAGTTCTGAAGGGCAAAAGGTTCTAAGCCATTTGCGCAGCATTACAATTGAACAACCGACTTGGCATCCAGGAGAGGACGCGAGCTTTGGATATGCCAGAACGGGTATGTCGGAGATTGTTCGCATGATTGAAAAAAGAATAGGAAGGTCAAACAATGGCTGAAGCAGAGACAATGGAAATGGCGGCAGATGCACCATTGATTAATCCAATAGCGGAAGAAGCACCACAAGAAGATGCGCTGATTCCTGTGCATGATATTCCTGAAGAACAAGCGCAATCAGAAGATAGTGAACCTCTTGAACGTCCTGATTATTACCCTGCTAAGTTCTGGAACGAGGACGGTCCTGATGTTGAAAAGCTGGCAAAGAGTTATGCAGAGCTTGAAAAAAAGTTTAAGTCTGGAAAGCATAAGGCACCGGAAGAGTATGATATTTCTCAACTGGCGGATCAGGGGTTGGATTCTGATGACCCAACTGTCTCCGTATATCAGGACTGGGCTAAAGAAAACGGGATTAGCCAAGCTGCCTTCGAGGATCTGGCTGGTCGTGTGTTATCCTTATCGAAGGATGAGCAAGAGAGTGTCCAATATGATCAGCGCGCCGAAATGGGAAAGCTGGGTAATAACGCTCAAGAAAAGATTCAGATGACAGAGCGCGTTTTAATGAAAGCTCCTTTGAACAACTCAGAGCGTGAAGCAATAGCTTCTTCATTGAACAATGCTGACTCGATTAATGCGTTTCTCAAGTATCACCAGGCATTAACAAATGAAAACATTCCAATCAAGGCAGCGATGCAGCAGTCTCAGATGACTAGAGAAGATTTAGATGCTGCTACTTCTGATCCAAGATGGCAAACCGATGCCGGTTGGCGCACAAAAATCGAACGTCAGTGGTTTCAATCACAAGAAAAATCTTAACCTCTTGCAATAAATATCGCTTGCGTGTATTTTAGCCTTGACGGTTAACCGCACTCGGCCCGTTAGATGTAGTAATCTACTGGCTGGTGCGGCCATAATGCACAAGCGACTGCCCGAAAATCGGATAACGGATCGCGTTTTGTCGAAACCCATTAGGAGGTATCTGCAATGGCGCAGAACGTCACAGCGGCGTTTGTTGACCTATTCGATTCTGAGGTCATGCAAGCATATCAAGCCGACTCACTGCTACGCGGAACCATGCGAACTCGCACCGGTGTAGCTGGTAACACTGTCAAATTTCCAAAAATTGGCAAAGGTGTTGCAACTCTTCGCATTCCACAAACGGATGTAACCCCACTGAATGTTACTTATGCTCAAGTAACTGCAACAATGACTGACTACATTGCTGCTGAGTATTCTGACATTTTCCAACAGTCACACATCAACTTTAATGAGCGGTCTGAATTAGTTCAGGTTGTTTCTAAGTCTATTGCTCGTCGCATGGATCAGCTTTGCGTTGATGCTATGGTCGGCAATGCTGGTACTACTATTGCTACAACAGTAGGTCCAGGCGGCAATACGGATATGAACATTGAAAAGCTTCGTGCTACTGCCAAAGCACTTAATGCTAAGAATGTTCCATCTGAAAACCGCTACTTGTTGATGCACTCAACTCAGTTGGATTCATTGCTCGGTGAGCAAGAGATCACTAGCCAAGACTTTGCTTCTGTAAAAGCTCTTGTGCGTGGTGAGATCAACTCATTTATGGGCTTCACCATTTTGACAATGGGTGATCGTGATGAAGGCGGTGTACCTAAGCCATCAACTCGCAATTGCTTTGCCTGGCACAAAGATGCAATGGGCTATGCAGAATCAATGTCTCAGAAAACCGAAGTAAACTATGTCCCTGAAAAGACATCTTACTTGGTTAGCTCGATGTTCTCTGCTGGTTCCGTGACCATCGATGATGAAGGCCTTGTCCAAATCAGCTGTACCGAAGCGTAAGGAGGATTAAACAATGGCATTTACTCAAGCTGGTTTTGCAACCATCGCCGCGTCTAAAAAAGGGAATGCGCCTAGCATGTATTCTTATATTAGCGCTGAAGCAAAAGCGACCGTATCTGGAGCTGGCTATTTCAATAGTCTGGCGGACACTCTCGCGGTTGGTGATCTTATCTATCATTATGATACGGCCACCCCTACAGCAACACTCAGCATTGTTCTTAGTAACAACGGCACTGTTGTCGATGTTACTGCTGGAACTGCAATCGGTGTAGTCTAAAGGATTGGGGCGGCGCGTGATCGTCGCCCCTCTCTTATCTTTTGGAGAACGATATGTCTGCTGGTGATACTTCCCTTTCCATTTGTTCGGATGCTTTAATATTATTAGGTGCCGCACCTATCTCTTCATTTACAGAAGGATCTGATGCAGCCCAGGCTTGTGATCGTCTTTATCCAGATTTGCGTGATACTTTGTTATCAAACTATCTTTGGTCTTGGAGCGTGCAGAAACAAAAGCTTGCCAGGTTATCTACAGCTCCAATAGATGAATGGAAGTATGCTTATCAGATGCCAGGCGATATGCTTTCTGGTGTGATTGCTTTATTCCAAAGTTCTGGTGTGGGTCAAATTCCAACTAGATATGGTTGGGAAATTTACGGTGACCAGGTTTTTACAAATTTTGAAACAGTGTTTATTGATTACCAATCATCGGTAAATGAAAGCAAAATGCCAGCTTATTTCATTGAGCTTTTGACTTATGCGTTAGCTTCTAAGCTTGCTTTTGTTATTACAGATCAAATTGCCAAGGCAGATTACTTTAGAGGTGAGGCGTATGGTTCTCCTTCCGATTCTGGACGTGGTGGAAAAATGCGCGTTGCCATGAATATTGATGGTCGTGGCAAGCCACCTCAAATTATTGAAGACTATTCGTTAATTGATGCGAGATACTAAAATGAGGATTGTACAGTTTCAAACCAATTTCTCGGTTGGTGAGCTTGATCCTCTTATTCGTGCGCGTACTGATTTACAGCAATATCAGAACGCTCTTGAAGAGGCGACTAACATAATCATTCAGCCCCAGGGTGGATTTAAGCGCCGTGATGGGCTTCAGTTTATTTTTGATTTTGGGGCTACGTTTACTGATTTTAAAGTTATTCCTTTTGAGTATAGCGTTAATGATAGTTATTTTTTGGTTTTTGTTAATCAACGGATCTATATATTCAAGTCTGGTGATATTCAAACGAACATTAATGGCACCGGCAATGCTTATCTTGTGGCTTCGTCTATCACGACTGCAATGCTGGATAACCTTAATTATACGCAAGCTGTTGATACGCTTATTCTTTGCCATGAAGATTTACAAACTAAGCGTTTAGTAAGAAATTCAGATACAAATTGGACGCTAGAAAATTTGCCTTTGAAGAATATTCCTAAATATCCTTATGCTTTTGATGTGCATCAACCAGATTTTACAATTACGCCTAGTGCTACTACTGGCAGCATTACGATCACGGCATCTGCAACAACAACCTCAACAGGGTCTGCACAAGGCGGTTCTGCTGATACCATAACGCTCAAAGCCGCTAGTCCATATGCGGACGATCAACCAAACGGCATGTTCATTACTTTAACTGCCGGTACGGGATCTGGACAAACTCGTCATGTTGAAGATTACGTTGCTTCCACAAAGGTGCTTACTGTTTATCCTGCTTGGTCTACAGCTCCAGATGCTACTACAGATTATAAGGTAGAAGCATTTGCACCCGCTGCGGTTGGCGAATATTTGCAAGTGCTTACAACTTTTGGCCGCGCTAAGTATGTTGAGTATGTATCTGCAACAGTAATGAAAGCTGTTGTTGAAGTTCCATTTTTTGATACTGGCGCTATTATTGCCGGTGACTGGGAAAGTGAGCATGGCTATGAGGATGTTTGGTCAACCACTCGCGGGTGGGCTAAGTCTGCCGCATTCCATGAGGGCCGGTTATATTTCGGGGGGTCAAAGTCTCGGCCCAACACAATTTGGGGTTCTGGTGTTATCAATTACTTTGATTTCACTGCTGGCACTGGCCTGGATGACGAAAGTGTTGAAGCAACAATAAACACAAATCAGCTCAACACAATTGTAAATTTATTCTCTGGCAATGACTTTAGAATATTCACAACTGGCGGTGAGTTTGTTGTTTTGCAAACTGGCGATAATCCAATTACACCGGCTTCATTTTTTATTCGGCCACAAACTCGGCTCGGATCTAAAGCCGGTATTCCAATTGAAGACTTGAATGGTGCGTCTATTTTCATTCAGCGCCAGGGTAAGTCTATTAATGCTTTTCAGTTTGGAGATACAACTGCATCGTATCAAGTGCAAAATATATCCGCTCTCAGCTCTCACTTGTTAAAGAATCCGGTTGATATGGCTGCGCGTCGAGCGGCATCAACAGACGAGTCAGATCGTTTATTTATCGTTAATGGCACTGATGGGTCAATGTCTGTCTATTCTATTCTTGTCGGTCAGAATGTTATTGCGCCAAGTCGGTTTACCACTGATGGCGAGTTCATTGCTGTTGGTGTTGAGATTGCAGATGTTTTTGTTATTGTGAAGCGGAGCATAAACGGCGAGAACAGATACCTGCTAGAGAAGTTCAACCCAGATTTCACACTGGATAGCGCGAAGTCTGGCGGAGCGGCCTCTGGAGTGAGCATGGCTCAACTTAAGGGAAAGAGTGTTGCTATTATTCGTGATGGCGTTGTGGAGCCTTCTCAGACGGTCCCAACGTCACCGTCACCGTTCTCAGTGTTCTTTGAGTCACCGGCCACATCTAGTTATCAGGTTGGTTTGAACTACACGGTTACAGCTCGCACAATGCCAGCGGAACCGGTTCTATCATCTGGATCTGTTCAAGGATTTAAGAAGCGTATTATTCAAGTTGATGCGATTGTTAATGACACAAAGGATATGACGATCAACGGCAAGCAAGTTTCGTTTAGGGATTTTGGGGAGGATGTTTTAGATTCTTCAGTCCAGCCGTTTACCGGCATTAAAACTATGAACGGAATGCTTGGTTATAGTGGCACTGGGCAAATAACAATAAGCCAATCTGTGCCGTTGGAAATGACCGTTCTTGGTCTTGAATATCGTTTAAGCGTGGGGAATTGATATGGCTGCTATAGGCGCAATGATGGCAACTGGTGGCGCTCAAATGGCAATGGGTGCTTTTTCGGCAATGGGGCAACTGGCCGCTGGTTCTGCTCAAAAAAGACAATACGCACAGCAAGCCAGGCAAGCTGAAATTCAAGGCAGATCTCAGGCCATTGCATACAAGCAAAAGGGCGCTGATGCGTTACGCAATTTAAATGAGACATTAGCCGCGATTATATCTCGCGGTGCTGCCGGTGGCATTGATCCTACATCTGGATCTGCTGCAACGCTGCAACAATATGCAATGGGCGAAGGTGTTAGGGAATTTAATATTGCGGCAGACAATGCAGTCATGGCGCTTGGTCAAGCAAGCACTCAAGCCGGTATTTATCAATCTGCTGGTAGAGCCGCTCAATTAAGTTCTTTTGTTTCGGCTGCGGGTAATCTCGGTCAAGGCGCATATAGATACGGGCAATTACAGTAGGTTTATAAATGGCTATTCTTCCAAGATACCAGCAAATTGGTTTAAAGACCCGCCAGCCTCAACAGATGGATTTTGCTGCTGCGCGTGAGCAAGCCAAGCTGGGACAGAACATTTCTCAGCAACTTGATCGTATGTCGGACTTTGCGTTTAAAAAAGGCGCGGAACAAGCTGAACTGCGTGGTCAAGAACGTGTGCGTGAAGAAGGGGCATTGCCTACCCTTGAGGCATTACAGCAAGCCGGTGGTCCTACTACAATCGCAGAACGTGCTGCATCTGACGCCGCCAATAGAATTGCCGTTGTAGAAGTCGAAAGCCTGGCGAAGCAGGATATGCAGAATCTTGTTCGTGAAGCAGATAAGACCAATATGTCGATGACTGCCTTTGAAGGTTCTATGGCAGATATTCGTGATGGTTATGCAGCTTCATTAGATGCGGTTGATCCTGTTGCTGCTGGTGTTTTAGCAGCGCGTCTTTCCAATAGCTCTATGACTTATCAGGGCCGGTATGCCGATATTGCTTCAAGAAAAGCTGTTGCTGCTGCGGCGGCTAGAGTATCAGAAATGGTTAGTGTTGAATCCCAATTCATACTTGATAGTGCAACGGTTCCTGGCGCGACTAGAGAAAACCTTGAATTGGCTGGGAAGAACTTGCTTGAAGCTCAGCTTACTAAAGGCGTTAACGAAAAAACTGCTCGTAAAGTTGTTAATTCAGTATTGAGGCAAGCCCTTCGTCAAAACAGATTGTACCTCTTTGATAATGCTGCTGACGTTGAGCAGAAGAAAATATTGCTTGATGAGTATGAAAAGAATCCGTTGCCTGGATATACATATGAGCAAAATAGATCTTTTACAGGCTCTCTGAAAAGCAACTTAAATGCTGAAGTTAGAAAAGCTCAAGGCTCTGCACTAGATGATCTTAATAATGCGATGGTTGTTTTAGGTGCTACTGGTAGCCCCCCTCCAGGTTATGAATTTGATTCTGAAAAGATCTTTGGAATATTTCCAGAAGATCAGGCTGTTCTTTATAAGGACGCTTGGATTGATGCTAATGAAGATGTTTTAAATCGCGGCGCATTGGCGAAGATGACACCCGATCGTGCTCTTGAAATACGTAAAGGTCTTGCGGCTGAAATTGTTACTTCTAAAGATCCATCTAAAGCAATAAAGAGATTAGCTGATTGGGAAGAATCTGTTGCTAATAGAAATGATGCTTTAGACAAAGATGCTGCTTTATTTATTGCACAGACTAATGAAAGCGTGGGTGGTGCTTTTGAAGCCATTCAAGAAACTATTGCGGCAGGAAATATAGATCTAGCATCTAAGATGCTTTTAACTGTTCGTGAAATACTACTTGTTGATTATGATATTCTGCAAGTTCCGACTAGCAAACAAAATATCATGCCTAAGCAATTTGCTGGTCAAATGGTTAATGTCATTCAAAGCATTGAGACAGACGTTGCTTCTGAAACATTTAATCTCATTAGAAATAGCCTGGGGGATTATGCGCCACAGTTTATTCAGGAACTTCGCGACCAAGGCCTTCGCCCTGAATATGTCCAGGCAATGTACTCAACTAATGCGGCCGTTCAAAAAGAACTATTAGATATTTCTGGACTTAAAATTAAGGATATAATAGTAGGTTTAGACAGCAATGTTCCACGTGATGTCAAAACTGAATTAAATGCAATTGTTCAAGATTATCGTCAAGCATTTTTGGCTGGCGGGGATGATCGTGCTATAGAAATATTTATTGAACAGTATGCTGTTATGGAAAAACTTGCTCTTGCAAGGATTAACGAGCATGATCTTGCTTCCTCTGCGGCGGCTGAAGGCGTGTTCCAAGATATTGTTGCTGAGTTTGACCAGGTGGTTCTTAGCAAACAGGGCAAATATGTAGTTCCAATGGAGTACAATGTTCAAACTATTGAGAATAATGCTTCAATGTTTTTGAATGAAAATGTTTTAAACCGACTAGATATAGCGCCATTAGATTCTGCTAAATACCCTCGCTTTGTAAATGAGTCGGTAACTATTGCGTCTTTAGCGTCAACTGGAATGTGGTTAAACAATAGCACTGGCGATGGTCTGACGCTGCATTTCAATGTTAATGGTGTTGAGCTTCCTGTTCTTAAAAGTGATGGCTCTGCGTATGAAGTTAAGTTCTCGGAAATGTCCCGCATATTAAGTGAGACTCAAGAAGCTATTCGTTCTGAATTGCCGGTTGTTGAACCTGATATTATTAAAAGAGCTGTTTCATACGCAGAGCCATTAGTTACAGAGCAAGTTGAGTTAGGTAATGTTTCGCAGAATGATATGACAGAAGTAACAACAGAAGTATTGGAAAATGTTGCGCCTATTGAAATTTCACCGTCTGCGCTTTCGGCAGAAGCAACTGCTATAATTAAAAATCTTAAGGGCAATTAGTAATGCAGCCAAGACCGCTCATAACAGATAATCGCATTCTGCGCTTAACATCTGCTGATGATCTGCGAGTTTCTTTAGGTCGTGCTGTAACTGAAATGGCTGAAACGCCAATGACCGGCGCATTGATTAATCGTTCATTTAAGCAAGCTCAGGCTGCATCTAGGGCTTTAACTGAAACTCAGCGTGAAGAATTTGCTCAGGCAGAAAGAGAACGCCGTAGTCGGCAATCTGCCATTGAGTATAATCTGGATAATGAAACAGATCCTAGTAAACGTGAAAACCTTCTCTCTCAGCTCGATGGAATATATCAGGAAAAAGACACGCAGAAAGATGCGATCTTCCAGCAAGCCATTGATGAGGGCCGCTTGCAAACGCCAGAAGATTTAACTGAAAAGTATGGCGATCTTCTTGAGTTCGATGAGATGATGACAGACGAAGAAGCTCGTCTATTGTATCAAGGGAAAAAAGAAGAAGTTATTCGCAACGCTATTATATCCAGAAGTCCAACAGGGTTTGTTGCTGGTGCTGCTAAGTTTGGTGGCGGTATGTTGGCAATGGCTACTGATCCGGTCGAAGTAGCGACGATGTTTATTCCCTTTGTCGGACAGGCAGGTAAAGCTGCATCTGTAGCAAGGTTTGGTCGTATTGGTGGTAGGGCAAGAGTAGGTGCTATTGAGGGTACTGCTGGCGCGTTGCTTACTGAGCCGCTGTATTATGGCCTATCCAAAGATCAGCAGCTTGATTACACAATGAGTGAGGCGCTGCTTAATGTTGGCGCTGGTTTTTTTCTAGGCGGTGCCATTGGCACAGTAGCCGGTATGCTGACCCGAACAGATGTAGACGCTGCTGCTATTATAAATTCTGTTGAGGTAGACGCTGCTGTTCGTACTGACCTGGAGGCTGTAGAGCTTCCTCCGCGTATAAGTGAGGCTGAGGCTTTTGCCAGGGCTGATCGTGTGATTAAGCAAACCCGTGATATGTATGCTCCCACTGGTGGCCGCGTTACATATGAGACAGCTATACGCCAACTTGTAACAGATCAGGGCGTTAATGTTTCTATGGTGCTTCCGCGTACTGTAAAGCGTCCTCAAACTCTGAGTGAGTTCATTCGTGATCGTGGCGGCATAAACGATCAAGACGCCACATTCAGGGGCGAGTTAAGCAATCTCGGCATTGAGGGTCGGGCTGGCTATATTAACAATAAGAATAATATGGTCAACGGCATTAGCAATAGAACCACAGAGACCAATCTTGATGATATGGCTGAGATGGCATTTGAAGCTGGCTATATTCCAGAGCGTGATACGAATTTATTGGTTGATGCTTTATCTGAAGAAACCCGTGGTAACTTTACATTTGCCCAAAGAGACATGAACCAAGCTGAAATGTGGCGTCAATTCAGTGCGGCTAAAAATGATCTTGAGGCTGAAATAAGTCAGCGTGATGGTATTCGTTCTGAGCTTGAAGGCAAGAATATTAAAGATCTTAGCGATGATGAAATAGCTCTTATTTCTGAAAGAATGGCTCGGACCGGTGATGAGGCAGAGGACGCTTGGCTGCAATCCTCAATAGCTGCTGATGAAGTTCGTGCTGAAATGTCGGCGCGTCATGGTCTGGATATAGAGAACGATCCGTTAGCTGACTTTGATGCTGCTGCCAGGTTTGATACTGTTGGCGATGATATAGAGATGGACGATACGATATTGCGTGAGGAAGCAATCATTGCTCAAATGCGTGAGGATGGCGATTTGACACCAGATCAAATTAAAGAGCTGGATGAAATAAAAGAAATAGATGCAGCAGTCCAGGCTTATATAGAAGTTACTGAAGCGGCAACCGTTTGCATGGCGAGGGCATAATGGCAGATTGTTTAAAGGTTGTTGATACAGCAAATAAGGGTCGTCTTAGTGATGACCAGCTAGAGGAAATTCTAGCAGAATTACAGGCAGAAAAGAAAACTCGTAAAGTCTCTGGTGCTTTAGAGAACATTGAGTCTGCTATCTTTGATCGTGGTTTACTCATTGCTAAAGAAGCTGAAATTGCCAAGAAGATTGAAAAGCGCAATCGGTATATGAATATACTTAAAGAGCAAAAGTTGATGGCTCTTGTGCAGCGTGCTGATGAAATGACCGGTGATCCATCTCTCGGCCTGGAGGCTGCGCTTGTCGGTGTTAATGCTCCATTTGAAGGTGCATCACGTTCTGTTGATTCCATAACCGGCGCATTGGTTAATTCATATGCTGGCGGTATGATCGCGGATCTTCGCAAAGGTGGATTGCTTGCGAAGTTCAACAATATGAAAGGCGACTTTGAGCGCCAGGTTGCCAATGTTCTGGGTGACTTAAACCTTAAGACACCTGTTGGTGTTGCTGAGGCATCGGCTGATGCTAAGGCGCTTGGAAAGATATTATTCAAATATCAACGTGCGGCAATTCAAAGAGAAAACCAAGCTGGCTCTTATATTCGTTTGAAAGAGGGCCGTGTTGTTAGGGCAAGCCACGATCAACGTAGGATGGTTAAGGCTGGTCCTGATGCCTGGAAGAATTACATTCGTGACAAACTGGATTATTCAAAAATGGGGATTGCGCCTGAGCGCGTAGAAGGTTTTCTCGATAGTTCATATGAGGCAATTATCTCTGGTGTTCGTAAGGGTGGCGAGCGCACTGAGATTAGCCGTGCGTTTAAAGGGCCAGGCAATCTTGCAAAGAAGGAAAGTGCCTCTGGTGTATTTACCTTTAAGAAGCCTAATGATTGGTATGATTACGATCAGCAGTTTGGCAAGGCATCTTTGCGTGAGGCATTTATGCAGGATATTCAATCTTCTCTTAGAGCCACTGCGCTTATGGAAGTTCTCGGCACTAACCCTGAAGCAATGGTTGCGCGTGTTCAAAAGCGTTTGGAAACAACCTATCGTGGCGATGCAAAGAAACTGAAAAGAATTAAGCGTGAATCTGCTGCGGTTACTTTTGATGCTGCATTGGCTGAGGTTACTGGTGATGTGAACATCGGATCTCATACGCCTCTTGCTCGATACATGCACTTCTATCGCTCAATTCAAACAATGGCAAAGCTGGGTGGCGCTTGGGTTTCTGCATTGTCTGATGTGGCATTCATTGCCTCTAATAGAATTTACCAAGGGCAGTCATTGTTGGGCGCTTGGGGCGATGGCTTTAGTGCTGTGTTTAAGGGCATGAATAAAGGTGAGATGCGAGACTTTGCTGATAGACTTGGTGTAGGTATTGAGGGCCAGCTTGGTGATTTCATGAGCCGGTTTAATGCGGCTGATGATGTTGCCGGTCAGACTTCTAAAATGATGGCAACATTCTTTAAGCTCAATCTTTTGCAGCCTTGGACCGAAAGCAATAAGCGCGGCGTAACGCTAATGATTGCTAATGATCTTGGCCGTGAAGCGGTTAATGGCTTTAGTAAGTTGCCTAATGATCTCAAGCGCATTCTTAGCATATATGGCATAGATCAAAAGGGCTGGGATCTTGCTCGTAAGGGTGCGAAGAAAGGTCCAGACGGGCGTATGTATCTTGTGCCTGGTGAGATTCCAGATTTAAAGACGCGAGAGAATATGTTTGCGTTGATGGTTTCTGAGGCTGATAACTCTGTGCCTTCGCCTGGCGCTAGAGAACGTGCAATCATTCGTCGGGGGTATAGACCAGGTACGTTTGCTGGTGAAGGTATCCGGTTCTTAACGCAGTTTAAATCATTCGGCGTTACAGCTCTGACCAAAAACGTTGGTCGGCATATGTACGGCTATGGTGCCAAGTCTATGCGTGAGCAATTACAGCGTGGCGTTGGTGCCAATATGGGCATTATCAATAGCATCGTTGGCACGACTCTGCTGGGCTATTATGTTATGCAGCTCAAAGAAGTGGCGAAGGGTCGCGATATGCGTCCAGCCTCGAAAGAAACTTTACTTGCTGCAATGCTTCAAGGTGGTGGGCTAGGTATCTATGGTGACTTCTTGTTTGGTGAGGCCAATAGATTTGGTGGTGGTACGTTAGAAACCATTGCTGGTCCTGGTATTGGCACTGCTGCTGAGGTTGTTGATCTGCTGCAAAGAACCAGAGGTGTTGTTACTGGAGGTGAGGAGGATTTACGAGGCGATACTTTAAGACTGCTAAAAGGTAATATTCCATTTGCTAATTTGTTCTATACGAAAGAGGCAATGAATTATCTTATCTGGTATCAGTTACAAGAAACGATCAATCCTGGCTATCTGCGAAGAATGGAACGTCGAGCTAAGAAAGAAAACGATCAGACATATTGGTTGCCACCTACCAGTATTATTCAAACAGGCGGTGGCTTTCGATAAGGAATTATTGGATCATCTATCAAAGTCTGCTATAGAGTAGGCAAAGAAACGGGAAAGTAATCATGACCGATATCGCAATAAACCCTGTCACACGCAGAGTACAGTTCACAGGCAATACTGGGACCGGCCCGTATGCTTTTACATTCAACATTTTGCAGTCAAGCGATATTACTGTCTATAAGAACAATGCGCTATTTACGCTAACGACTGACTATACAGTATCGATTGCATCAAATGGCACTGGCTCAGTAACAACGGTTGTTGCATTAATCTCCTCTGACATTCTTACAATCATTGGTGGCCGTCAATTATCCCGAACGACTGACTTTGTTACTGCCGGTGATTTGTTGGCCTCGTCGCTGAATGAGCAGCTTGATAGTAATGTCATTATGTCTCAGCAACTTGATGAACGGTTTGATCGTTCAATGAAGGCACAGCCTGGCGATACAAATGCAAATATGAATTTGCCGTTAGTTGCAGATAGAGCAAATGGGTTCTTAACATTTGATAACTCTGGAAATGTAGCAATCAATACAATTCAGAATTTAGACTTACTAAATTTAGTGCAGTTAAACATAGGTAACATTACAATAGAGGGAGATACAGTTAGTACCTCATCTGGTAATGGATTGGCTTTTAGTTCTGGCGATGATTTAGAACTTGCTGTGCCAGCAAGTAACGCTAGAATATATTTTAAACGAGCAACTGCAACGGCTATTGATTGGTCATTAGGGTCTAGCCATCAATCATTGCGGTTTATTAACACTTCAAGTGGCGGAGTGTCCGCAAGCATTGACGCAACACATCTAACATCGTCGGCGTCAGCATTAGAAATCCGTTCCGAAGGCGCGGCATTAACATTAAATTCTGGTGACGGAACTATACCATTAGAGCATGATGGCACTCAGCGCGGGTATCTAAATCTTGATACAGCAGGCACAATTAAAATATATACAGGCACGGGTACAGGCACGTTAAACACAACTTTTAGTAGTGATGCTTTAACTGTTGTTGGTACACTTACTGCTGGTGCTTTGTTTATTGGCGGTGCTAATATTTCCGAGGTAGAGTTGGAAATGCTGGACTCCATTACCGCAGGCACTGTAGCAGCTAGCAAG
>TARA_R110000803_G_scaffold38422_3_pt1 | contig 24750 bp, 27 predicted proteins | sample TARA_R110000803 | Tara Oceans TARA_R110000803 (sample SAMEA4397772) | marine metagenome | biome: Polar Biome; feature: [SRF] surface water layer (ENVO:00010504); material: water (ENVO:00002006), including particulate matter (ENVO:01000060) such as... | depth 5 m | reverse complement strand
ATTCTGAGGAAATTATTCTTTGGAAAAATACGTCAATTTCTGGAGATTTAGTTGTTACTGGGGCTATATCTAAGGGTTCTGGGTCTTTTAAAATTGACCACCCCATTCCTTCAAAAAAAGACACCCATCATTTGGTTCATTCTTTTCTTGAAGGTCCGCAGGCAGACCTTATTTATCGCGGAGTGGTAAATCTGGTAGGGGGTTCAGCTTCTGTTAACATTGATACAGCAGCCCGAATGACAACGGGTACGTTTGTTTTGTTGTGTGGAAATGTACAATCGTTTACTTCGAACGAATCTGGGTGGACCGCAGTTAAGAGTTCTGTATCCGGGAACACCTTGACGATCACTGCGCAAGACAACACTTGTACCGATTCAGTTTCTTGGATGGTTGTAGGGGAACGGAAAGACCAGCACATGTTAGACACAAATTGGACTGATGAAAACGGACGAGTTATTGTGGAACCTGAGAAACAAATGGAAGAGTAACATGTCGTTCACAGATTTGAAGTTTAAGTCGGGAAACACTTATGCCATTAACAGACCTCAAGTTTAAGCCCGGAATAAACAAAGAGACCACACCGTACTCGGAAGATAACGGGTGGGTTAATTGTGATAAAATTCGTTTTCGCTTTGGTTTTCCCGAGAAACTAAACGGTTGGGAAAAAAATTCCAATAATGCTTTTTTAGGACAGTGCCGCGGATTAAATGAGTGGGTGTCCAACAATGGAACGCACTACTTGGGACTTGGAACAGAGGTTAAGTTTTATGTCAAAGAAGGAACGGCTTATAAGGATGTCACCCCTCTTAGGCAGACAACATCTGCGGGGGACGTCAAGTTTACCTGTACTACATATAACGCCAACACCCCAGCAACTGCATTTATAACCGTAACAGATGCCAACCACGGAGCAGTTGTAACCGATTTTGTTACGTTCTCAGGAGCCGCGCAACTGGGTTCTACCAACATAACGGCCAGTGTTTTAAACCAAGAGTACCAGATCACAGAGATCGTGGACGGCAACAACTACAAGTTCTTGCCCAGAGCACTTGCAACAATACAGAGTATTACGGTTTCAGGTGGCCTAAACGAAACTCCTGTACGACCAAATGGATCAGTTTCTGTTGGCGGTGGAAACAGCGTTGTTGGGGCGTATCAGATAGGTACAGCATTAAACAACGCTGTATTTGGAACGGGTTGGGGCGCTGGTCTGTGGGGCGGTACTACGGATGGTGCGTTAACAACCACGTTGAATGATCCGGGGGGGATTTCCGACTCAGACACCACTATTATCCTAACCAATGCTACGGGTTTTGTAGCTAACGACTTCATCATGATTGGTACGGAACTGATAAAAATTGGTTCTGTAAGTACGAACACTTTAAGCTCTTGTGTTCGAGCACAGTTGGGAACGTCCGCTGCGGCACACGCAGACACCTCGACGGTTCAGTTGGCAGTGGGTAATACAAACACTTCCGACGATTTTATAGGTTGGGGGGACTCAATAAACTCAACAAGTCAAACATCAACTTCGAACCTTCGCATCTGGGCGCAGGATAATTACGGTGAGGATTTAATCTTTAATGAGCGTAATGGCGGGGTGTTTTATTGGGATACGACGAACGGAGTTAACACTCGCGCCAAGTTTCTGTATGACAGCACCTTAGCTTTGCGAAGCCCCGTCACAGGGAACCTTTTAGTTTTAACATCTGTTCCAACTGTAGCGTTGCAGGTCTTGATGTCTGATCGGGACAGGCACATTATTGCGTTTGGTGTGGATGGCCTTGGGGCTAATCCAAGCGCGACAACAGGTGATGGCGTTTTAGACTCCTTGTTAATTAGATTTTGCAGTCAGGAAGACCCCGTTGATTGGTATCCAACCGCCTTAAATACTTCAGGTGATCTTCGGCTTAGTTCCGGTTCCACCATTGTTCAGGCCCTAGAAACACGGCAGCAGATTCTTGTTTTCACTGACGTTTCACTTCACTCTATGCAGTACCTCGGAACGCCACTTACATTTGGCCTTAGTTTGATCTCGGAAAACATTACCATTGCGAGCCCTAAGTCTGCGGTTGCGGTTGGCGACAACGTTTTTTGGATGGGAACCGCTGAGTTCTATATATTCTCGGGGTCAGTTGAAAGAATCCCATGCACTGTTAGAGATTTCGTGTTTGACAATTTAAACACTTCTCAATCAGATAAAATTGTTGCTGGGGCTAATGTATCTTTTGCTGAAGTGTGGTGGTTCTACCCTTCAGCGAACTCTACGGAAAACGACAGCTACGTTGTGTACAATTATATGGAGAAACTTTGGTTTACGGGGACTTTAGCGCGAACGGCATGGCTTGACCGAGGCGTATCTCAGTACCCCGTGGCGACAGGAACAGATAATTTCTTGTTTAACCAAGAAATAGGGGCCAAGGACGATGGGTCAGCCATGACCTCGTTTGTTGAATCTGGGGACATGAGAATGCCGTCAGGAAATCAGTTCTCGTTTATTAGCCGCGTTATTCCAGATGTGAATTTTCGAGAAACGGTAGAGACCTCTGCACTTTCGTTTGTAATGGAAGCAAAAAACTTTCCCGGGCAAGTGGGTCAAACTAGCTCAACGAATGCTGTAACGAAAACATCTTCGAACCCTGTTGATCAATACACAACATCGTATCAAACACGGCTCCGTGGACGCAGTTTTACATTTAAAGTTTCGTCCACTGACGAGAACATTCTATGGCGTCTTGGTGTACCAAGAATTGACATACGACCAGACGGGAAAAGATAATGTCTCGTAACTTAAATGCGCCCTTCTTCCCTGTACCGCCTGATCAGTATAGTCGAGCCTACATGTCTTCTCTTGTCCAATCGTTTTCAACTTTTATAAATCAAGTGGACAATCCCGGCGAAGGCCGTAATACGTTTACTGTGTTTACAAACGTTCCCACGACGGCCACGGGCAATGAGTCGGGAACCGTGTACAATGACAACACGATCCTCCGGTTGGCGTCTGCCACGGCGGCCAGCAACACGGTTGGCGTTCCTTTGCCTTCGTATGCGGTTGCTACCCTGCCTGCTGTTGAGACGGGCACTTTAATTTATGTGACCAACGGGGCGGCGGGTAGTCCTGTTGTTGCGTTTGGTGATGGTTCTAATTGGTTGCGTGTGGATACACGGGCCGCAGTATCCACATAGGGTTTTACGAGACCTTATGTTTGTGGTACGAATACTTGAAAGCGAAGGTGGATCATGGCTTCTAAACTTTTAAAATCGTTATTGCCGATTGCTGGCGCATTCTTGGGTTATCCCCAAGGGATAATGAGTGCATTGGCCGGGGCTCAGCTCGGCCAAACCTTTGCGGGGCTGATGGGAGGAAATGACGATCGTGGGTTAGGGGCCCTTCAAGCTAAGATGGAAAAGTGGAACAAAGGCCCCGACCAAATGGAAGGTTGGGATAGAAACCTTTATGCTTCCATGATTACGGGTGCGAAGTTTAGTACCGAACAAGAACGTGACGCTTACGATCGAAATATACGGGCTAGACATGCCGAAAATAGTGTAAACAAGCAAATTGCAACCCCTCTATCGGGCATTCAAACTGCCGCAGCAGGAGGTTTGATTCAAGGTCCCGGAAATATTACCAGCGATTCAATTCCGGGAACAATTCGGCAAGGTGGCGTCCCTGTAGATGATATTGCCGTGTCGAATGGAGAAGTTATTCTGTCAGGCCGAGATTTGGCGGCACTTGACCCCTCGGGGAATCAAGACCGAGCGGGAATGAGATTAGGTGGCGCGGCGAACGGGTCCCGAGGCGCGGAAGCAGCCAAAATGTTTTCTGAAATGCAGAGAATGAGAGGGATGAACTGATGGTTGGCGAAACAACTAACACCACAACCAATGTGAGTGTTTCTGACATTCCAGAATGGCAGCAACAATATCAGAAACAAATTATGGACCGAGCGCAAGGTCTGGGAATGCAGGGGCAAGCTCCTCCCAGATATAACGTTGCGTCAAGGACTCCCCTGCAAGGGCAAGCAACGGGCCTAGCTCAATCAGGCATTGGATCGTACCAGCCCATGCTTGAAGCGGGGGCAGGTTCGGTGGGCGCGGGTGTAAATGCCCAGACCGCTGGCATTGGAACCATGCAAAATGCCATGAACCCTATGACAACTTCCATTACAGCCGCAGGGAATATTGGTTCAAATACCGCCGCAAATATTTTAAACCCAAACGCCGCACAAGCGTATATGAATCCATATGAAACGTCAGTTGTTGATCAGACCATGGCGGACATTGGTAGGGCAGGCCAGATTGCTGGAAGGACCCTTGACGCTGGGGCTGTAGGACAAGGGGCGTTTGGCGGATCTCGGGCTCAAATAGCTCAGACTGAAAACACAAGGAATACTATAGACGCACAGGCTAGGGCCGCGGGACAACTACGCCAATCGGGTTATGATAGCGCTCAAGATCAGCAGTATAACCGGGCTGTAGCTGCGGGTACTGCCGGATTTAAAGGCGCAGAGTTGATGCAAACGGGCGCAACGGGCATGAGCAACATGGCTCAAGGGCTTGGAAGTTTGGGCAATAACTTGGGCGCAGCCGGTATGAATCAAGCCAAATTAGGTGAGGCCCAGCAGGGCTTAAATCTGAACGACATTAACACGTTGAATCAAATTGGCGGCCAAGAACAAGGCCAAACGCAAGCCGAATTTGACGCTATTCGTCAAAACGAATACCAGAACTACATGCAGCCATACCAGAATCTTGGTTTCTATTCCGACATTTTCCAAGGAATGCCAACGGGTCAATCTTCTTTCATGCAACAGAGCCAACCGGGGCCAAATTCTCTTTCTCAAGGGTTGGGTATGGCTGGTGGCCTGTATAGCTTGGGCCAACAATACAAACCGTAAAGGGCGAAGCTAATGAATGTAATGAATCGCAGTATGTTTGTGAACCGAGATGCCCGGTCTAAATTGGCGGGGATGGGCGGCATTATGTCGTCTTCTCCCGAGCTTATGAGCGCAAGTAGGCAGGGTTTTGCAGATGGTGGTCAGACCAGTTTCTTGGAAAGAGTGAACGAAGTTGGTGTGGAGAAAGCTCCGACATACATAATTTCTTCTCCTATACTAACGGGCGGAAATTTCTTAGAAATAAGCGCGGAAACGTTATCAGCATTAAATTCAGTCGTTCCCAATTTATTAACCCCCGATGGCGAAAGTATTTTTGTAGCAGACGCCGCTTCGGTTTCTCCTCTCAGTCGAGAACAAGCGCGTCCCGGTGACGCTATCGTTGGCACTCGGTTAAAACAGATGATGGCGCAAATGCAATCGGCTCCACAAGCGGCTCCTGCACCAGCTCTTGACGACGTGTTTGATCAACGTATTCGTCAGGGATTAGAGCCTGATGGAAGAGCTAGTTTGGACGAAGAGTTGTTTGATTCTGCGGTATACAGAGACCCTGTTCTGCCGGGTCAGGCCCTAGCGGAAGCGTATGCGCGGGGGAATAGCCCCAAACAGTTGATGCAGGAAGCTTCATCCGTGACTCCGATGGATATGTCTAATGGAGACCCGGATTTCTCTGGAATAATGAAACTTCAGCAAGCAGAAGAAAAACAACAACAAGATTTTGCCGCGGCGGCGGAGGCGGCATCCAACTCTAGGGCTTTGCTGCGTGAACGCGGAATGTCGGCTAGTCAACGGCAAAGAGCGACCGACGCGGAGGCTTCTATGACAGGAGTTGACGATAAGGGTCGTGGCACATTTATACCTTCGTTAGAAGAAACACAGTTAGATAATTTACGTGGACGTAGTGGCGTAGGCGCGTTTAGCGAGGTTCCCTCTGGAATAATGGAACTTCAGCAAACTCGACCTACTGTTGGCAACACGGCAGGACAGGACGTCGTACACGAGGCTTCCATTCAACCAACTTCTCTGGGCCTTAATCTCCCGGGCACAGCTAACATCCCAGCCGAAAGTTCTGGCCGGGATACTGCGGCGAACCGTATGATTGCTGGGGAGCTTATGGCTCAAAGAGCCGCTAAGGCTGCTTCCGATGCCGCAACGGAAACTGTTGGCGACCCTGCTGTTGTACCAACTTCTCCGGGCCTTAATCTCCCGAAGGTGCTGAAAACCCCGGCATTCCCGGCAGGGGATAGGGACGTAAAAGCGGGGCGTGCTCGGTCTTCGTTACGCACCCCAGAACCAGCCGGTCAACCAATTTACTCACCAGCCGACGTGGAAGCAATTGTTGATAAAGACCCTAAAAATAGCACTGCCATTGCGAGTAAATTTCTTGAGCAAGTCGATTTACCACAAGGGGATACGACAACCAATCTCGCCAGCTACAAAAAGTTAATCCAAGAAATAATGGGCGGTGGTCCATCGGAGAAACAGAGGAACCAAGAAAAGTGGAACAACTTTGCTATGATTGGTTTTGCGATTGCAGCGGGGCAATCCCCAAATGCCATGACCAATATCGCTCAAGGAATGCTGCAAGGCACTAAGATGATGGCAAACCAGAGGGAAGCGGAACAAGCCCGTAGGGACAAGCTCAAGGGTATGGAGTTTGATATGTTGTTGTCAGATCGCGCCGCGGGACAAGATCGAAAAACAAAATTTGGGGTTGCCGGAATAAATGCCGACTCAAGAGCAGCAACCGCTGCGGCAAAAGCCGCGGCGGAAGGGTTCCTCGACACTGACGTGGGGAAAGGCATGGACAAAATCTTTGCCTCTTTGGTCGTAAATGAAAACGCCGTACAAACGCCAAACGCACTCATGGAAGCCTTGAAAAAGCTACTAAATTCCCCTGCTTACAACGAAGAACAACAGGATAATTTTATTTTGGCAAAGGGGTTTAACCAAGCGACCATAGATGCTGTGAGAGAGGGTCGTGCTGACAGTTCATCTTCTGGCAAGACCACAATGAAAGACATTCCGGACTAGGAGAGTATCATGGCAACTTTTGCTGAATTACAAGATGCGGCGATTGCTAGGTACGATAGTGGGGATATCGAAGGGGCCAAGCGTTTAAAAAAAGAGGCTCTCGCAACTCAAGAGTATGAACGCTTGGAAACAGAGGCGATATCAGCCTACGACAACGGCGACATAGAAACAGCCAAGGCTTTAAAAAAACAAGCTATTGACACCATAACCCCGTTCCAAGAATCACGGTTTACGGACATCGGTCGTGGGATTTTGGCGGCTCCTGTTACTGTAGCACAGGGCATTTCTGAAGCTGCGGCCTTGGGCTTGGACTGGTCTATGGGCACAGAATACTCTCGCCCTGTCACCGAGGCATTCGAGGAGTTCAGAACCGAGAACGACTTGGACCCACGAGGTGTAGCGGGGCACGTTACCGAGGAAGTTTTGGCTTTCGGGCTTGGTTTTATTCCTGTTGCTGGTTGGCTGGGTCGTGCAAGTTCCGTTGCCAGAGGGACAGCCAGAACCAAATCCACCAGTAGATTTTTCAAAAGTGCGGAGAAGTTTGGCGCATCACCAAAAGGCAAGAAACTTCTGGACACACGGGCAAAACTAATTGGAACAACCGCTGCGGCCACCGTGGGATTTGAGGCTCTTGTTACCCCGGACGGTCGAGCCACTTTGTCCGATTCATTCGACTTCATGCCTGATGCTTTAAAAACCGAAGACACTAGCGAAATGGAGGGTTCTCAGTTTCTTGCTGGGCGTTTTAGAAACAAAATGCGCCGCGGTATTGAGGGCGGACTATTCAGCTTAGGCGTAGATGTCGGATTGCCCATTGCCATCGATGGAGTCCGGGCTGCGGGATCATTGCCCGGAATAAACATTGCAACGGCTGGTGTTGCTCAAGGAACCAGCAAAGTTTTTCAGTTGGGAACTGACTTACTGGGCCGCGCACCGGGGGCCAAGACCGCCAAACGAAAGTTCACTGAATGGTTCAAACCTGCGGGAGTAAACACTCATGCGTTAGTGGAAGAAATGTTAGACACAAAATCTGCGGGGGACGCAGGTTTAAAAGAGGGCATGGACTTTTACAAGGCATGGGAGAAATCTTCGAATGAGTTTTTTGATACCGTTAAAATTGGTAAATTCAAAGGGCCTAAAAAAAGAAAAGAACTTAGACATAAACTGTATAAGTTCTTAGACACAGGAGATGAGTCTTTCCTTGACGGATTGCCAGCCTCAGCAAAGAAAGCTGCGGGTAACATGATTAAAGTCAATCACGAATACATGGACAGAGTGATTGGGGAGTTGGAAGCGTCTATAAGAAATCCCACGGATATTTCCACGCTTGATAAGACCAAAGCAGCACTACAAGAAATGAAGGCAAACCGCTTTCAACTAGATGCAGATGGCGTTCCACTTAGAGGTTCTGAGGGCCAAGAACTTGCTAATCCCGCGGCGTATTTGCGTCGTCGTTTTGATTTGTATGAAAGCAAAAACTATTGGTCAGAGTTTGATTTTAAAAAACCCGAGTACAAAAAGGCCCTAGAGGAATCTAAGACTTTTGTCCGGGCAAACATGCCAACAGACAGTGGTGCAGGAAAAGACTTGTTAGAAGACTTGTTTTCTTTTGGAGACGACATGCCTGTTTTTGTTACGGACGAGGTAACGGGCATAGGTCGATTGTCGGAAGCGGACGTAGATAGATACGCAGAACGTATGCTGTTGAAAACATTAAACTTAGATATTGCCAAAGGTCTAACCACCCCCGCTCAAGCATTGGCCCAAAACAAAAGGATAATGTCTGGAATAGATCAAAACTTCAAGCCCGGGAAAGCAGTGAACCTAGCTGACGGGATATTCATTCCGCGCAAAGACGCCATTGGAAAACTTCCTGCGGTTAGAGTTTTAATGGGCGAATTAACAGAACCCGAACAAGCGTTCACCACTACGATCAGCGATCTTGCCCGATCAGCAGCATCTATGCGGTTTTATCGCGGAATTGCTGCGGATGAAATGGCTGGGGGATTCAGTGTTGATGCTATTACTGCGCTCAACAGACTGTCTGCGGATGAAGATAATCTCCCTATGATTATTAGAAACCCGAACGAAATTCAAGATTTGACCAAGGCCCTTGACCAAAACGGTTTGACCGCGCAATTAGGGGCCAGTAACAACCCGGCGGCGTCCCTTGACGAACAATTTCTTTCCAGAGGATACACCCAGTTAGAGCCCGAATATGTTTACGATCCTCTTACGGGAGGACAGCGTTTGGAAATGGAAGCCATGCAACCTTTTCAGAATCTGTCTTCCAATAAGATGTGGGTTTCTGCGGCAGCTAAAGACGCTCTTACTGTTCCCGCAAGAATGGGTCTGGATGAATTAGGTGAGGTTTTTGCAACCGCCGCGGTTTTAAAAGGCGAAGCACAACGAATGACTATTGTGCCCAACGCACTGTCCCAGATCAGAAACATTTCGGGTAACGTGTTGGCTTTGGCTGGTAATGCAAACTTTAAAAAAGACAGCGATTTTGTAGATACGTTCCGTCTTATTGCATCCAACGTGGACTCCATGGATGATGTCGCTTTGCGCAAATTCTCTGAGGAGTTAGGTGCCCTCGGAGTCATTGATACCAGTCTGGTTACTACGGCATTGAGTAACATGAAATCCGCCGCTAAGGAATTTAGAATGAGCGGGAAGGTAACAGACATTCTCGAAAATATAACGGCATCCACAATTCCTTTTATGCGGCAACTTGAATCCTTGTATTCGGATTCGGATTCTTTCTTTAAAGTTATGGCAGTGTTTGCGGAGAGAGCCAAGATAACCAACGCTTTGGGGCGCGCTGGAATCGACCTAGATAACATGGGGTTTGGCGCACTAGACGCCTTGACACAAAACTTTGTGGACCAAGGAATTGCCAAAAGAGGGGCGTCTTTGATGATGGACAAAAGTGCCTCCAACTTTACGCTGACCATGGCGGGGGACACAGTTAAAGACACGATGCCCGTCTATACCCGTGTTGGTAAGATGATAAAGAAACTGGATGCGTTGCCCGTGATTGGTGCATTTACTTCTTTTGCTTCGGAGAACATTCGCAACTCCGCGAACACTCTGTCACGGGGTGTAAGCGAAATGGGGTTTGTTGCCTCTGACGAGTTGATTACGGCGTTGGGCAGGGACAAAGCTAAGATACTAGAACGCCAGATTAGAGGTATAGGTGCCCAGCGGCTAACCTCATATTTGGCTGTATCTCAGGTTCTACCCGAGGCTATTACCAAGGCGTCCATGATTGCAACGGGAACCACAGAAGAAGAATACAATGCGGGTCGGGTACTGACCCCCGATTTTTATAACGGATCGGCCCTACTTGTTATTGATAACGACAAGCGCGGAAAAATAACCTACGGCAACCAAAGTAACATTTTCCCCCATAGTTTTGTAACGGACCCTGCAAGGGCGGCCTTGCGTCAATACAATAAGGCTGGGTCTTTGGGGAAAAGTGAATCTGAACAAATCTTGTCTGGGGTATGGGCTGGCGTTAAAGGATATGCCGAACCGTTTCTACAAGAATCCCTGATGTACGAGGCGCTCAGAGACTCCATGCCTCAAGAGTGGTTGGGTCGGGGCGGTGAGACACAGACAGGCGCAAGGGTTTATGAAACGTCCGATCCGTTGGGTACTAAAGTCTTAAAAGGTGCAACACACGTTTTCGGAACTTTTGTTCCGGGCTATGTTCGTCAGATCACAGAAGAACGTGGCGGCGAGTTTCAAAAAGGACGTTTACTCCGTTCCCTAACAGGCACAATGGGAACACGGGGACAAGACTACACAAACACAGAAGAATTGGCTCGGACTATCTCTGGAATTACCCCTATTGTAATAAATACACGAACGGACTTTGGTTTTGCGGGAGGGGAGTACCAGCCTCTACGGAGTGCGGCCAAGGGCCAAGCTACAAAAGAAATTAAACGTGCAGATGCGACGATCCCACAGATGACTCGGGCTTGGAGTACCTACCTTGACGATCTGTACCGTGTGCAGAGCGGACTTAACTACAAGATTGAAGCTGCTCGGGCTATGGGAACAAGCGATCAGATCATCCGAAAGCAGTTACGGGCTGCAAATATGGGAACCGCAGAGATTGCGTCAATTATGCGGGGCGAGTTTTGGCCGGGTCTGGCATCTACAGAAATGATAAAAGACATTCGCATAGACATGCGAAACCCTGACAAAAGGCGTCTGATTACGGACATTCCGTTCAGTGAGTTCAATAGACTTTCCAACGAAAGACGGAGAATAAAACTGTCTCCCCAGATGGCAAAAGAGGGAAGGATTGCGCGTATTAATGATCGGCAAGCACAACGACAGGCCGAGATGGATGCCGCCGCCGCGCTATCATCCGCCCCGGAACAAACTTTCGTGGAACAAGTTACAGATACCGCAACAGGGGCCATTGATACAATCACTGACACTGCGTCCAATGTGGCAAACACTGTTACTGACACTGCGTCCAATGTGGCGGGAACTGTATCCGATGCGGTTACTACTGTAGGAGACGCGGCTACAAGCTTCAGAGACCGGGCACAGGTTATCGCTCCGGGTGTGTTTGGAGATCGGCGTAACCTAGATATTATGAACCGGCAGCAAGCAGGCCAGTAATCATTCTATCTTTCCCCAATCATCTTGAATATCTACGTCAATTTTAGATGGTACTTTTAACGATACCCCTGTTTCCATTAGTTCTTTTATCTCGGCAGCTTGTTCGTCGCTGTCTATATTAAAGCATAGTTCGTCATGCACCGTTAGCATAGGAGTATGTCCTGCATTGTAGCAATCCAGCATGGCCTTCTTGGTTTGGTCTGCCGCTGATCCTTGGATCAACTTGTTCAGTGCCTTGTATGTGAACGCCCGTTTGATTGCCGTCCCGTATTCCTTTAGGGCCTCGTCGTGTGGCATGGCCTTCCCTGTTCCGAACTTGATGGGTTCCCACAGGTGGAACCGGCACTTGCGTCCCAGAAGAGTGCGGATTTGCCCGGTGTCTGCCCCCCTCTTGGATGCCATCTCGGCTAGTGCCTTAACAAAAGGAACAGTGTCTCTGTGCTGTCCCATGAGGTGCTTGGCATCATCGAACGATACATCCAGTTGGTCTGCTAGTTTTGCCGCGCCCATGCCGTACATAATTCCGAGGTTCACAGCTTTTGCATCCTTTCGGCTAATACCGGCAAGATCCGCAACGATTTGGTGTAAGTCAACGTCGGAGGTGTTGTACTGATCCACGATGTTATCAAGCACGTTCTTCTGTGGCATCCGCTCCACGCTGGCCGCAAAATGTACCAGTAGTCTTGGTTCCTGTGACGAGTAGTCGAACGACCCCCAACGGTATCCATCCTCGGGTATAAACAACCCCCGGATCAACTTCTTAATATCCTTGTCACGGGCCGGAATCTGCTGGAGGTTGGGGTTGGACGAAGAAAAGCGACCTGTCACTGTACCACCCTCGTCACGGCGTGTGGAGTGCAGTTCTGTGTGGATACGACCGTTGTGCTCGTGCCGCAGAATGCTGTCGATGAACGTGCTGTCGGCCTTGTCAAACTCCCGCAGCTTCACCAGCTTCTGACATATCTCCGCAGGGTGCGCGTTCAGATAGGCTTTGTTAAACGATGGTGCCCCCTTCTCTGTCCTTGGGTATTCCATCTTGAGCTTATCAAACATCTTAGAAATAGATGCCGACGCCCAGATGTCCACCTCCATCCCTGCTTCTTTCTCAATGAACGATCTTAGTTCTTTGGTCTTGCCACGGATAAACTTCTTGTTCTTGTCAGCCTTTTCCAGATCAACGCGAACCCCCTTGCTCCGCATGTCCAACAGGCACGGTATCAGGGCCGTTTCGATATTCCATATGTGCCACAGGTCTTGCTTCTCTAATTGTATCTTGAGCGCATCCCACAGCTTGAGTGTCGCTACAGCATCCCTCTCGGCATAAGCCCCGACATATTTGGGCGGCAGCTTGTACATTTCAGACTTAGCATTGATGCCCCACTCTTTTGCCGCCGCTTGTAGCAGCTTCTCATCCTTACGAAGTTCGATGTACGACTTAGCCATAGCATCAAGGCCAAAGGACCAACGGTTCTCGTCAACCAAGGCCCCCGTTATCATCGTGTCAATAATCTGACCCTTGATCTCAACACCTTCAGCCCTCATCCACCCCGCATCGTAAGTCGCGTTGTGCATGATCACGTTCATTTCAGGCACAGACATCTGCTTTTTGAGCCAGCGCATCGTGAACTTTGGATCAAGGTTGTGGCCGTTCTCGTGACGGATCGGGAAGTACCCTTTGTATTCCCCTGCCGCAACCGCAATGCCTATGATGTGGCCGTCGTTCCGGGCCCAACCCGGTCCCAATGTTGTGATGTTCGGGTCCTTGGTTTCAAGGTCCACGGCAACATCGGTGTACCCTGTCAGGTCTGGGAACTCAGGCGGTATGTTCCAGTCTTTATCAATCAAGTCCAGTTCGCCCTTAAACTGGTGCCGCATGTCACTGCCAAAAAGGTTCTTCATTCACTGTCGCCCTTGTCCATAAACTCTGCACCGAGAGCGGTATACCCAGCTTTGTCTACCCACGAATCAATGTGGTCTATGTTCTCACAAAGACGGGCGGTCTTTACCCAGTCCATCATCAAGGCAATGTGCTGGTCAGTCACATATCCGTGGGACTTCATGGCCCCGTTTATAATTACGTTCCATCCTGTAGCAATGCGGTCAAAGTTATCTCTCGCATCACCATAATCCTTGGCTCTATCACCGTTTATGGTTTCCTTGGCTTTATCGAGGAGTTCATTCCGGTTCATTCGGACCCCCTAAATAACTTACTTTCCCACTGACATACTTCATTGATGTGTGTCTGCCTTGTGGTAGGGCGAACCATACCTATTTTCTCCACCCAACCCAACTTTCGCAAAGATGCCATCATTGCTCCCCACACGTTATGGTGGTGGGGGTCAGACATCCCTCGTGTTCTGCAAAATGCACATATATTTCCGCCTTCAACAATCTTGTTTTTAGATAAATACTTAGCGGCGTTTTCGTAATACTCTTGCTTCCACTCGTCATCTGCGTGAATAAACACGCGAGTTATTTCATCTTCAATAAAATCAAACCTACTTTGTGGGACTGGTTTTTTATTCATATCGTATACCTCCATGATTTCTCAGTTTGAAGAATATAAAGCCTCTCCTTGGCCCTTGTTACACCAACATAAAACGCTCGGTGTTCATCGTCGGGATGTTTGGATTCCACGCAAGCACGGGTTGACCCGTTGTAAACAACGCAGTTGTCATCCTCTCCCCCCTTCATGGCGTGAAAGGTAGATAACTTAATTCGAGGTGCCGATGTTAAATCCTCACCTCTTCTTTGCAATGCATCTATGTAATCTCTTTCCCCACCTGAAACGTTCAACACATCGTAACCCGATGTTTCTGCCCCGTACATCAAACCAAAAGAAAACCGCAACTCATTCAAGGATAGCTCGGATGTCGGGTCCTGTGCGTCCAACAACTTTGAGGAACCTCGTTTGACTGACGCATTGCGACCTTGCTTAGGTAACAACTTGTACAAATCCTTAATCCTCTGCAAACCGACTTTTTTATCCTGACATAATTCCTCCCATGTCAGGAGGCTTGCAACCAAAGATTCAGGCAGGCTTGATCTCCCTTTAATAGAATACTTGAACCCAGCGTTCCTAACCCACTTGGCTAGTTCGTAGACTTGCGAATTAGTCCTAGCCATGATTGTCCAAGATCCACTTAGGATAGGAAGACTATCAAGGTGATACACGTAATCAACCAGCCCTTGTTCCTCACGAGGAAAAAACTCTTTTTCAACTCTGCCACTGATCCTCTGCACAATCCGCTCGGACAACCGATGCACACTTCTCGGTATGCGGTACGACTGGTTTAAAATCTCTACCTCCTTGGCAGATTCAATAAACAACTTAACGTCTACCCCGGTCCAACGGTGGATAGCTTGATCGTCATCCCCTGCTATGATTACATTCTCTGCGCGTAGGGCCAGCTTCTTAGCCATCTCCCATTGCAGAGGTGTGAAGTCTTGGGCCTCATCAATAAAAAGATAGTCCAGATACGGTGCTTCCCCTATCTCAATATACTTCTCAATCATGTCCACGAAATCGTATTTGCCAAACTCACTTTTGTATTCATCGATCTGACCGCTTACTTGAACCAGTTTAGGATAGTACAGATTGCGGTTTCCAGACTGGTTGAACTCCTGATCCAAAGTAATCATCCTGTACCGCGCCCGTGTATCCATCTGTAAATACTGGGAACCCGATCCCCCGATACTGGGCAGCATGATACCATCATCTACACTGGCTCTGTCTTTACCCTCAAAGTCTAATCCCAACTCGGCACCAATAACCTGATAGTCAGAGGTTTTCATTACGTCTTGCGCCTGCAAGCCAAGGCCGTTGAAACCGAAAGAATGGCTGGTTCTCATGTGTGGGAAATCTGTGGCTTCTAAATTAACCGCCGCACAGGATCGGGCAATCATCTCCTCAATGGCCTTCTTGGTAAATGAAATCACCCCGATCCGTGACGGGTGCGTCCCCACTTCCAAGGCTGACTTAATTTCTTGGATCAACCTGTACGTCTTACCACACCCCGGAGGTCCAAGTATTAACTTGGCATTCGGTATCACAACTCTTTCCCCCGTGGTCGTGAGCTTACCCAATCTTCAACTTCCGTAAGCACCCATCGGCTTGCTGATCGCTTGGTGTTCTCATCCCCTAGAACAACGGGCTTGGGAAAATCTGTAGTCTGTGACATCTTATAAATATAAGACTTAGATACCCCCAGCAGTTCGGCAACTTCTCCTACTCTCAGGAGCCTGTTAGAATGGGATATCATTGTTCATCTCCTTTACGGGTAATGTTGGGGTGTCTTCTTCATAGCTTGGAACCGACCAGCAACGAATCGTGGTTCGTGTCCCATCTGACTTGTTGATATTTTGTGTGTGGTTCTCTCCGCCAAGATCACGAATCATCTGAATCATCTGACCTCGGTTCTCAGCCTTGAATCTTCTTTGATGCAAGAAATCTAACAGGCCATCCAACTTGAACTTAGTCTCATGTCCATCGGTCCAAGGCTTCCCCATTTCCATCTCTTCCGGGGCCATGGCCCTGATGTGGCTGGTGCAATACGAACGCATATGGTCCTTGAACTGCCCCATAACAGTAGCTTCTTCTGGAACGTCTAAATGCGTAGCGGTTTTCATCAGTTCATTAACCTGCTTCTGCCACTTGTCAGGTTTCACCTGCGGTGGCATGAAGTTCATCTGCTCCATACACGCCCGTTGCCAAAGACTTTGGTTCTGCAACTGCTCCGTTGAAATCTGAATGCGACCACCGTTCACGTCCATGAAGTAAACCCTTGGCTCTGACATCATAATCGTTAAACTCCCGACCTGTGGTGCATCCGGTGCATCGTTGCCAATTCCAAACTTACGGGTGGCACAGAGCGCAGGATCACAATAGCTTTTGAACGGCTGATCTTTACAGGTGTACCCCCAATCCTTTTTACCCAGAGACTTACACAGGTTCGACATCTCATGAGAACTTAGCGGATTAGAACAAAGAGTACGGTTGTCCTCCTCTGATCGCTTCTCCCAATCGTCGCTGAACTTTTGCTTGTTATACACCCCGCACATAAACATGCTCTTGTTGCGTTCCTCTGAGACAGGACCGTCAGCAAACAAATGCTCAAGGCATGGTGGCCCATCGGTAAACAACTTGCGGTCCCCGGCGAACCGTATAGCCTCAAGTTCGGGCAATGATATGGTGGCTGCATCAACTGCATCCAGAAACTCATCCAGTTCAAGGGCCTCGTTGTTCGCGTCAAAACAATACCGCTGCGTCATCTCCGCATTGAAGTACGGCATGTTGATAAAATTACCCACATCCCCACGCTCCGCAATTATCGTGTCCTGTTTGGGGAATATCTCACAACCGCTAAAGCCCATAGCTATAGACATCTCGGTTAGATAATCTCGTACCTGTGCTGCGGATTCCCACTCGTTTAGAAACAAATACAGATGGGCTCCGCCTGACTTGGATCGGCAATGAACCAGTGGCAGCTTCAACTTCTGTATTTTGGCTTGAACTTCTTCGTGATTCAAATCGTAGATGTCCACGTCCAACGCACCAAACTTACACGTATTGGATTCGTTGATTGGGATAGCACCAATTCCCTGCCCCCCGTTGATATGATCTTGAACTAATGCCTCTGTTAAAGGTTCTCTTATTATTTTGCTGTTGCTTTCAGCTTTGCCGTTTCGCCCAACACGTCCAACAGTGGTCGTACCATGAGCGTTAGCTGCTCCCGCGAATGCGGCAAGCAATCTCTTTGCCTGTGACATTTGCTACTCCTAGATGAAAAACCAGAAGACCCCCGCGGTGACTCATTAACGCGAGGGCCCTCCTTAAAACCGCTTAAAAGGGAATTTCATCATCTTTTAAGGCAGGGGAGGGAGTGGAGGCCCCTTCCTCTGCTGCGGCTTTGACTTCACCAGCAACAACACTGTCGCGGAATGCCTTTGCCTCAAGCATCAAGTGCCGGTCTTCCAAGACACCGATCTTCTCAATAGCATAGTTAAACCATGTGCCTTTGTCGTTGCTCTCCTCAACGGTCTTGAACTTCCAAGATGTTGCAAACAACGGTGGTACAAACATGGCACCCGTCTTAGGATGCTTGATCTTCTGCATGGCAATGGTGGTTTTCCATCGACGGCTGACCTTGAGTTGTGTTGACTTCATGTCGATCACAACAGGCTGAGTCATTCCGTCCTCGTCCACAAGCAACGAATAGTGCTGGTCAGACTTAACCAACTCGTTACCGCTTGGCAGCATCTCTTTGGAGCCTTTGCGCTCGGTGCGCTGTAAGACAGGATCGGTTGGGCTAATCTCACCTTGGAACCCGCCGCCCATATCCAGAGGGATAAACTCAAGATACTTCACAGTCTGGAAACATGGGATGACAGTAATGCCATCCTCGCCCTTCCACAACTGTTTGGTCACAGTATTGAATAAATCTCCCTGCTCTGCACCTTCAATGTAGTCAGCCTCACGCTTCTTTAACTGAGGCGACATGGCTTGCAGGACACGAACGAACGGGATCTGCATCTCGTTAGCGGCAAAGGATGCACCCTCACCCGCGAACTCCATGATATCGTCCATTACGTCTGTGCTTAACTCTGCATTTTTTTTCTGCGCTACTGCGTTACCCATTATGCTTTCCTCTTGATCTGTGCTGCGTTTGAGATAAAGGCCCCGAACATATCTAAGTCGATCGGCTTGCCATCCATGACGCGCTCTTTCACAAACGCTTTTAATGTGGACGGGTGTACGTGGGTCTTGGTCCGTGGGTCGTAACCCTTTTCCTGCAACAACCCGACTAAATTCCCCGCCAGATTGTCTTCACCTTTACCAAACGTAAGTGTGACATCGTTCTTTATGATGTCGTCTAGTCCCTGCTCCCGTAACCAAGCAAATGCCTGATCTTTATTAGCCACAGGAATCGAAGCTGCGACAATCATCTTGCGCTCAACGGTCAGACCGTCAACGTCAAGACGCTCAACGCCCATCTCGTCCATTAGTGCTGGGATGTTCTCAACAGAGAGCTTGTGCTTCTCCTGCTTTAATGTTTTGATGTGGGCTTCCGCATCTTCGATCCGTCGTTCGACATCCCGTAGACTGCGAACCAAAGCACTAAGGTTCTTTCCGGTATCGACATTGACGTTCGACATTGCTGCCGCTTCGTCAAAGAAGTCTTCAAATATATCTTCCATAAGTTTTTTCCTCTTCAGGGTTGATTTAACGAACAACCTTATGCTATCCGTACTGTGGACAATAGTGGAGGTATGTCGTGACTGTCAAGTACAATTATAAATTAAAACCGTTCGATCATCAAAAAGATTCCCTTGCATCCGGGTGGGACAGACCGGAGTTCGGGTACTTCATGGAGATGGGTACGGGTAAATCAAAAGTTCTGATCGACAACATAGGTATGTTGTACCTTGAAGCGGAGATGGACTTCGCTTTAATCATCGCGCCCAAGGGGGTGTACCGCAACTGGGTCAATAAAGAAATACCAGAACACATGTCCGATGACGTCCCGTACCGTGTGATACGGTGGGTGGCATCACCCAACAAAGCGCAGCAAAAAGAAATGCGTTCGGTTAAAGATAATTTCGAGGGCCTAACTATCTTTGTGATGAATGTCGAATCTTTCTCATCGGTCAAGGGCAAGACAGCGGGGGAATGGATGGCCCGTGTAATGGGTTCTCATGGCATGATCGCCGTTGACGAATCAACCACCATCAAAAACCACAAGGCCAAAAGAACTAAAACGTTGATGAAAATCTCAGCGGCCTTTAAATATCGCCGGCTGCTAACCGGATCGCCCGTAACCAAAAGCCCCATGGACATATACTCCCAGTGCGAGTTCCTACGTCCGGGGCTCTTGGGTTTTGAATCATACTACGCATTCCAAGCTAGGTATGCTGTCGTGCAACGCAGGCAAATGGGGGCTCAAGCCTTTCAACAAATTGTCGGATTCCGAAATTTGGATGAACTCACATATAGAATTAATATGTTTTCGTTCCGAGTATTAAAAAAAGACTGCCTCGATCTGCCCGAAAAGATTTACACCGTCCGGAATGTGAGTCTGACCGACGAGCAACGGGCCATGTACTATCAGATCAGAGAGTACGCCATGGTGCTGCTTGAGAACGGCGAGATGGCCACCGCCCCAGCGGTCATCACTCAGATGCTACGCTTGCAGCAGATCATGTCAGGCCACCTCAAAACAGACGATGGTGATATGTTGTATTTCCCGTCGAAAAGAATGGACGCACTAGAAGAAATTATGAACGAACACGATGGCAAAGCAATCATCTGGTCTCGGTTTCGTTACGACATCATCCAGATCACAGAGATGTTAAACAAAAAGTTCGGTGAGGGATGCGCGGTTTCATACTTCGGAGATACATCCGACGATGATCGAGCCGCCGCTGTCCTCAACTTTCAAAACCCTAACCACCCCTTAAAGTTCTTCGTGGGCAACCCTGCAACCGCTGGATATGGACTGACGTTGACCGAAGCAAACCTTGTGGTGTACTATGCCAATGATTTCAATCTGGAAACGCGCATTCAATCTGAGGATCGTGCCCATCGGATCGGACAAAAGAACAACGTAACATACGTTGACTTAATCTGTGAGGGCAGCATTGATGAACGTATCGTCAAAGCGTTGCGCGAAAAAATCAACATCGGTGCAAGGGTGTTGGGGGAGCAAGCAAAAGAATGGCTAAGTTTGAAGCCCACGACGAAATAATCGAAACAATGTGCGACTTTAAAAAAGGACTCCGAACGCTCGACTCGGGGTCCAAAGTTCTTGCAGAACAGACAGGCCTTACCGACGATGTAGCCCGGGCGCTACTAAAAGGCATGAAAAAATCCTACACCAACATTACGCAGATCAGAGGTTACTCAAGGGAAAAACCGGGGGCGCTTGCATCTAAAATCGGCAAGCCTAATCAAGCTAAAATGTAAAAAAATGGCCCGTGTGAAGATGTTGAGGTCCTGTTAAACCACGGGCCAAGTTAAGCAGAGTGTGCAACAAACTTGTATCATACTTGTTCTAGGCCAGCAATAGCTTTTCTGATAATAACAGAAAGTTGTCTCGCCATAGATCGTTGTTCCAGAGACGCTAACGTTCTTAACAAATCATGATCTTCTTTTAGTAGACCAACGTTTTGAAATTGTTGCTTCTCCGTGTCTTTCATCTTTTTACGCGCCATTCTTCCCCCAGTTGTTGTTCAGTTGTAAAAACTTCTACACTAACTGAGGGCAAGGCGCAAGTCACACCCACGAATAACAAGGAGAACTGTGGTAACAGTCATTGTCAGTTAAATGATCTTCTATGATGATCTCAGAACACCCTAGCTGAACGGCCAGTTCATCTACCGTCCAAGACTCAACATCGCTAGTACGCATGAAGTCATCAATCCTGTCAGGCCAACTAATCAAATTGTGCTTGCAGGTGTCCTCAGGTACTGCATGTATTTCCGACACACGAACGCACCGCCAAGGTATCCTACTTTTCTTGTCCTCGTAGTTGGGTATACAATGCCCTGTTACGACCATCCCAGATTTTAATTTCATGTTTTCCATTAAACGAGAGTTGAAAAATACAGCCGTCCCCTCGTCAGTAACCCCAAAACCACTCTTTGCATAAGTGATCTCTTCCATCATAATTGTCATTTGTGTCGTTTCGAAAGTCTTTTGCATCTCTTCGGTTCCTTTGTTTACTACATGGGTAAATTGTACTTTAGTTTAATTCGGCTTATTTGTTGCCTCGGCACCCCTAGCATTTCGGCTATATCCTTAAGCATAAACCCTCTTTTCATCATGCGGTTTACGACTTGTGCTTTTTCTGTCAGTGGTATGGGATTTACAATGGGAGGAGGCACCTTCTTAACGCCAAAGCGCGCCCTATTGTGAGCACCTATGTGATCGTTCTCTAATCGAGGGTTGTCTTTCTTGTCCTTTTTAAATTGTGCCACCCAACAGCGGTTGTATAACTCTTCGTACTTAACTCTTTCGTACTCGTTCATATGCTTTTTCCTATCTCTCGTAAACCGGAGACGTAATTATCAAGCTCCTCGTGGGCGGCAAAAAGATCCCGCCCCACGTTGGGTCCTGCGCCTTTTTTGTATTTTTCTTCCTGAAAACGATCAACTTGTTGGCGCAAATAAGTAAGTTGCGATTGCTGGAACATCGTTAATTCATGCTCTTCCATTGTCTATTCTCCCAATGATAATCGACGCAGGTTTTTCTGACCTGCGCCGATAGATTCCTATGAAAAGTTTTCTTGAATTGCCATAAGTGCCGTTTCTTTAAGCTGTAAACTAAGGCGATCTTCATTCGACAGTGCCGCCCGGTTCTGGACCGTGTTGGCCCTCCGTGTGCCTTTGACGGCTGTTCGTCTGATCCTCTTCTTAAAACCATCCAAACTTTCTATTTTCTCCCCGTCAACAAGACGCTTGTACCCTTCCCCCCTAACGCACAAAAACACGATCCCTTCATCCCGTTCAAGATAGTTACGGGCATTATAAATAGAGGCCCTTAATTCATCTATGGGCTGCCCCATTTCGTTGGTTATTGTCTCGTAGCTTAAATCTTCATTGCAACCTCTGAACAGGCCACAAAGTTTGATAGTTTTTGGTGATCGTATGAACATTTCTCTTTCCTTTTAAGTTGTTTGATTGGGTTACATTGAGATGAGTCGAGTTGAGCTGAGCTGAGTCGAGCCGAGTCGAGTAGAGGCGTCACAAACAAATCGCTGAGAAGAGAGGAGTAGAGCCGAGGTGAGTTGAGGTGAGGTGAGTTGAGTGGTCACAAACAAATCACTGAGTCGAGATGAGTTGAGAGTAGCAGAGCGGAGTCGAGCAAAGTTGAGCCGAGTTGTCACAAACAAATCACTGAGATGAGTCGAGTCGAGATGAGTCGAGGCAAGCAGAGTTGAGACGTCACAAACAAATCACTGAGCTGAGTCGAGGTTAGACGAGTAGAGGCAAGCAGAGTAGAGGCGTCACAAACAAATCACTGAGTTGAGGTGAGTAGAGGTGAGCCGAGCAGAGTGGAGACGAGCAGAGAAGAGTGGTCACAAACAAATCACTGAGCTGAGTCGAGTAGAGGTTAGACGAGTAGAAGCAAGTCGAATAGAGTTGAGTAGTCACAAACAAATCACTGAGTGGAGTTGAGAGTAGCGGAGTTGAGACGAGTCGAGCGAAGTTGAGGTTAGACGAGTAGAGTAGTCACAAACAAATAACTGAGTGGAGGTGAGCTGAGCAGAGTTGAGCGGAGGCGAGCAGAGCTGAGCCGAGGAGAGAAGAGTGGTCACAAACAAATCACTGAGTGGAGTTGAGCTGAGCAGAGTTGAGAATAGCAGAGTCGAGCGGAGCAGAGTTGAGTTGTCACAGTAAATCTATTCGTCCCAAGCGTAAGACAACGCTTTAAACCTCCCGTTTAAACCGCCGTTCTGGGGCCGCCAACGACCAATCCCTATGCCAAAACCTGCGGCCTCAAACACTTCCTCAAACACATCCGGAGTGATCGTGTCATCCATAATAGAAAACGTTGCGTGAACCTCCCAGCCCCCATCAACAATAGGAAACGTGCGGAATACTCGCTTGCCCGAACCCCGAACCCCGTCACTGTTCTGAGGCAAACGAACCGAACTTATATCAGCCTTGTTAATCGGAAGAGATAACCCCCGGTCATCCTCGCAAATAACATCCGCTTCAAAATACTTAGTATATGTGGACTTACCTCGTCCTGCTATCTGTAGCCCCAGCTTCTTAGCCGCCGCCGCTAACGATAATTTAAATGCCATCGCAGGGATCTTGACGTTACCCTCTTTATCCGTGCTGCACTTCTCCCTCCACGTCCTGTTCTCATGGTCGTCCGCGGTCTCCTTGTTTAACTTAGGTGTCTCATGAAGTTTAGACTGGCTGTAATCTGACATTCCCTGAATGTGTACTATAACTTTTCTCATTAGTTCATTTTCCTTTTGCATCGCGTTGTGCTTGTTTCATTAATGTCCGTTCTCTTGAGCATCTTGCCCAAAATACTAAACGTTTTTTGCATCTCTTCGGTGTTCATATATTGTGAAGCAACGTTCAATAACGTCGCGTTTATCTCATCCCTCCTTAGTTGTTTCGGCAGCAGTGTGGAAAGATTATCAAACCATACCGCCATCTCATCGTTGTTAAATTCAATAGGGCCAGAAACGTACCCATCTTCCTGTTCTAAAACCATAGATACAGTGAAACTCTTGATTATGTTCTTTCCGTAATCCCCGTTCTTGTTTAACCAAGTTTTGTATTTTTTAACTTCCTCCCAAGTATCCAACAAATGATATTGGTGATCCTTGTTTTCTTCAATCCAAGATATTTGATACATTTATTCCTCTCCTTTCATCCATTTTAAATCCGCGACCAACTCGCGCTTTTCCTGTACCAGTTCCTCAATCGTTTGCGTCATCGTGGCTATCACGTTGCGCTGCTTTGCGGCCTTGTCCTGTATCGACCAAAGCTGCTGTAAAACTTTATCGTGCTCCTCGCGGTTTATCATGCAGGTTCATCCTCCCAGTTTTCGCTATGGATTTCGCGGCGCGCCGCTCTTTCCGGTTGACAGGTTTTTCCGCCGCAACAGCCGTCCTTTCCTTTATCTGTTTTATAAATTGCTTTCCCTTACCTAAATCATGCATCCTCATCCTCCCGTTCTATCGATCCCGAGCCGTCACAAACGTCACACTGCACCTCAACCGTGGATATATAACCTATGTCCCGGTCAAAACCATGCTGCCGGGGAACGTCTTGCTCCACCATGCCATGACCCCGGCAATCAGGACATTCCTCGGTACGAGCGGAATTAATCCACTTGTTCCACACAGGATGACTGTGCGAATATCCCATTTTACCAGCTCGCATAATACTCTACCGATTTCCAACAACTGCTGGGCAAGTACAACCAATCGGCAGCTTTGTTTAATGTCAAAGCCGTCTTAATGTCCCACGCAAACTTATCCGCAGTACGACGCAACTGAGCACCCGTCAAAGGCACACGGAAGAAATCGCCATCCTCAAAATTTTCGGTAATGTAATTATGCAAGTCCCAGTTTTTCCGCCAATACCCCAATTCCAACACCTGACTACATACCGGAAAACCATCGACAATCGCCCTAGGCATCACATCCGTGGA
>TARA_R110000803_G_scaffold210827_1_pt1 | contig 24952 bp, 27 predicted proteins | sample TARA_R110000803 | Tara Oceans TARA_R110000803 (sample SAMEA4397772) | marine metagenome | biome: Polar Biome; feature: [SRF] surface water layer (ENVO:00010504); material: water (ENVO:00002006), including particulate matter (ENVO:01000060) such as... | depth 5 m | reverse complement strand
GTCATAAGACATTTACATTCTAAAGTCTGTAGGAAATAAGACATAGCTGTTCCGTCTATATTGTAGTAGTCAGCTCCATTCTTCTCCACCGCTCTCATTCTATATTTTAACATTTCATTCTGGTTAAGAAGTTCTTTAGAATTACACTTTAGTTCCTGTTCCAGACCTTTAAAAATAGCTGGTAGTTGTTCCTGTTCTATGTTATGTTCCTTACAGAATGCGGATACTGAACCGCCATAAAATATTCTCATAGTTAGAACCTTAACACTATCACGACTTAATTTACATGTCTCTAGAGATTCCTTAAAAATAGAATCACGGTCTTTAACATAACGCTCTAGATTATCACACTTATAATCTTTAGCCTGAAACACTTGAAGAAGAAGAACAGGGTGGGCGTTTACAATATCTAGATCGTCATAGTACTTACTACACAGGGCGGACTTACATACACCTTTCATAAATGACTGTGCCGTGCAGGTGTCTTTTTCCTCCATTCCATTTACTTTAATATTAAGTCTTCCTATTTCATTCTGGATATACTGAATCTCTACTTTACCATTCTTACCATGTTTAAAATACTTCCTTAATCTACATTTCCATTCGTCGTCTAGAGCCTCACTCATAAGAAGTTTTTTAGCATTTATGATATCATATTGTTCTGTGATTGTAAATGTCTTCATATTATTTACTTTATATATTAATTCGTTAATCTTATTCTTATCCATTTTATATTATACTTATACATATATTTTAATCTTTAAGTATAAACGCACGTATATATTTTAATTAGAGAGATAAATTTAATTATAAATTTTATGACGTGTTATCGTCATAGAATAAATTATGAAAGAGTTAAATGGTAAAGTTTAAAAAAGGGGTAAAATTAAATTAATAGATTAATGGAACTTAATAGTTCTATTTTTTCTGGGTATTTTTGTTTAAAATCTTCAAGGCGATCGTTCCTTTTATAGTAATAATATGAGCTTCGTGCATTCAGTAAATCTCTGTTCTCCATGTAGTTATTCTTCTTAACTTCTTTATTCAGGTTATAATGATTCCTCGCACGTTCACGATTTTTATTCTTGAACTCCTCCGTTTCTTTAATTCTTTCATATCTCTCTTTTTCTCGCATTCTTTTTCGTTCATATTGTTCCAGTATTTTCTTAACTTTCGGATCAGTAATTTCAGTCATTCTTTTATATACTTAATATAGATTTTATTTTTTAAGTAATTAACGCATGATTTAATAATCTACATTATTATAAATGCCGTTAGATAAACAGGGGAAAGCTATACTTTATAAAGCATGGAAGAATACTACTAGCTCTAAAAAGAAATACTGGGTCTATGTGAAAGCTGATAATAAAAGAGGCTATAAGAAAATAGGGTTCGGTCATAAAGATTACGGACAGTTCAAAGATAAACTCGGTGGCTATAAGTCTTTAGATCATGGCGACCCTAAACGGAAGAAGGCTTACTATGCACGACACGGGAAGGCTACTAGTAAGGATACCGCTAAATACTGGTCTCATAAAATCTTATGGTGATATCACCTCCGCTTTAGGATCATATTCAGGTTCAGGTTCAGGTTCAGGTTCAGGTTCTTTTTCATATATAATATCACTCGCATAAGGTTTAATCTCTTTCAGTCCATTACACACTAATGGCTTACGTACATTAGGATAGTCGTGCTGGAATTTTTTATTAAACATACCTATTATATCTAAATCTATCGAAGGGGAACTTTCTAATAGATTATCGTATTCTGCTCTACATACTTTTAAGAAGTCTCTACATGATTTACGCTTCTTATCGTGTAGCGATAACTCTATCTCTATATTTCTACTTAACTTACTCCACGCTAATCCGGATATCCTATGTCCCTCCATTATCTCACTATATCTTAAGAATGATAAGAGTGTGCCTAATATTCCACAGAAGATATTTAACCCTCCTATACCAGCTGTAAACCCATGCTGGAAGTCTTTAGGAATATAACTATCTACGGCGAAATTACCCACACCTGTTAATGTGGATAGGATAATTATAGGTATCTGGATATGGTGATACTTATGTTTATATTTTCTCTGACTAAAGTTATGCAGATACGCATAGCACATAGCCACCTCACACCACTCACTTAACAGCACCTCTATCTCGTCGCTCCAGTCCTCTATGTCCTCTGGTAATGGTCTGGGTGTCTTCAACTCATTCATATTCATTATATTTATATATTACATGAAGATAATTATTATATCTGTTAAATTATAAAATGGATATTGATACAGATAAACCACCACCTAAACCTATAGAGGAATGCCTTGAGAACATTAAGGAGATCGCCTTTATGGTTAACGATATAAAAACTGATATCTTATTCATTAAGTCTCGCATTAAAGAAGTGGAGGATATGAAGAAGAAGGTGGAGATAGAAAAGTCATGGTTCTTATTTTAGATTTAATGTATTTGTATTTTCACTAACTTTCACTAATTTTTAATAATTTTAAGAAAATATATAATATATTTCTTATAGTAAATGGATATTTTACCGGTGATTAAACTAATGGAACAAGATTTAGAACCACTCGAAGCTGAAATGGAAGAGGACGAGGACGAGAGCGGAGGTGCTAACTTTGTATATGAGGAGAAGACTGTACTGCCTGAAGTGCAGTCGGAGAAGCCTAATATCGCTGAAGAGGAAATCTTTGTCGAGAAGAAACCTGTGAAGAAGAAACGTGTTATGAGTGAAGCACAGAAGGAGAACCTTAAGAGAGGACGTGAGAAAGCACTAGCAGTCCGCAGAGCTAACGCACAGGAGAAGAAAGAGATTAAGGAACTCACCGCTAAAAAGAAGAAGAAAGATATACAGAAGTTAAGGGACGAGGTAGGGGAAGCACCACGATCAGCACCAGCACCAGCACCAGCACCAGCACCTATCCCACGTACAGAACTACCACCCACACTACAAACACTAGACCCAGACATGATTAGGAAATTACAGGAGGACGCTATAGACGGATATGAAAAGAAGCGTATGGCTCGTAAGGAACTAAAGAAGAAGGACATGGAACAGACTGCACGGAATCAAAAGAGTATGGATACTATCAATAATGCGATCAGACCGGTTAATATTAAATATGGTGAAAAGGGTTTCTTTAATCACTTATTCTAGCTGTCCCACTTTTGAGGACAGCGTCCACTAAATCCCCTAAAATATTAGGACAAATAACTAATCGCATATTGATATTATCTACTGTATTCTTTTACTTTCATTTTCTATTTCTTTTTTAAAATTTTTGAGGACTTTGAGGACAATAGGGACACCCTATATATAACCTTTCTTCTCTTTTGTATGTTTATGACGTGTTATGGTCTTAAACGTGTGTGTCCTCGTTTATTGGGGTTGTGTCCCTGTTTTTATTTGTGTCCCTGTTTTTTGAGGACAGGTTTAATTCTCATAAAAATAAAATCTTACATACTATATAAATGAGTATTCCTAAAATTATTAACCAGCTATGGATCGGCGACCGCCCTAGACCTGTTAACGCTATGAATAGCATTAGAGACATGAACCCTTCCTATAAGTATATGCTGTGGAATGAGGAATCAATTAAAGCGAATTTAGTTATTAATCCTAAATATAAAAGGAAGATTGAAGAACATAGTGCAATATGGGGACAGGCTGATATGTATAGATATCTTATTCTAGAACAGTATGGTGGTATCTTTATAGACGCTGATATGGTGGCTGTCGAACCACTAGACGATTTCTTATTGAATGAAGCGTTCTTCTGCTGGGAGAATGAAACTGCACGACCGGACTTATGTGCTACTAGTCTTCAGGGTTATCCGCCCCACCATATCATTCCGCAGACAGCTATTAAGTGGATTATGGATAATAATGTGAATGTAGAGAAAACTAAAATTCAGAGTTGGGTACTGGTCGGTCCGGGCTTATTAACTAAAACATATCACGAGTTAATCCCTGATAAATCTGTGGTTTCAGTTATGCCTAGTTATTTAGGATTACCAGACCACCATTCAGGAAGTAAGTATAAGGGACACGGTAAAGTATATATGAGTCATGAGTGGGGATCTACTAAAGATAATTATAAAGACATTAATAAAATGGATATCCCAGCCCACCATAAGAAACCTAAACATAGTATAGATATCTATATTCCTAAAGATATTAAGACAAAACAATTAAAGGAGGTCGTGCAGGGAATTAAGAATATGATCGGTCATTTCATTATCAAGATATCATATGAAGGTGATTTAACGAAGCACTTAAAGAATATGAGGTTCGTGGAACATAAACAATATGAAATGACTAATGACGGATTAGTGGGTGTAGAGGAAATCATTACTGAATTTAAGGAGTTTGATACGAGAAATGATATGATAAGTCATTACGCTAATAAGATAGATAAACCTAAACTATTAGAGCTGGGTGTTTTTAAAGGTGAGTTCCTAGAATACATGGAAACTAAAATGGATTATGGTTCAATAGACGGTGTGGATTTATTTGAGGGGAATTTATATAGTGGAAACGTGGACGGAAACAATCCTGAATATACACAGCTGGAAGAACAGCTCCCACTACTAAATGATAAATATAAAGATAATGAAAAAGTTAATCTTCATAAATCATTTACAGAGACATATTTGAGAGAGCAGAAGGACGATACATATGATATCATTTATATAGACGCAGACCATTCATATGCAGGAGTAAAGAAAGATATATTATTAAGTTATGAGAAGATTAAGAATGGTGGATATATTATGGGACATGATTACGAAATGAATATGGATAAAGCAGATAACTATTATAACTTCGGTACTAAACAAGCGGTAGACGAATTCTGCGAAGAGTTCGACCAGACGATCATGGCGAAAGGATATGACGGCTGTGTAAGTTTTTGTATTCAAGTTAGTAAACAATAATAAAAAGCTATACTAATATAAATGATTAAAGTATTGGAACTCTTTTCAGGAACTAGAAGTATCGGTAAATGTTGTGATAAATTAGGGTGGGAGAGTGTCTCGGTAGATATGATATATGAAGCTACACATAAATGCGATATTATGGATTTTGATTATAAACAATATCCTAAAGACTATTTTGATATTGTATGGGCTTCTCCCCCTTGTGTTAATTATAGTAGATTAAAGGATTGTAATTTAGGTAGAATGGTAAGGGGTGAAATATATAGTAAAGAAATAAGAGAAAAAGAAATGATTAAAGACGATAAATTAGTTTTAAGAACATTAGAAATAATTAATTATTTTAACCCTGAATATTATTTTATTGAAAACCCTGCAACTAGTAGAATGAAAGAAAGACCTTACATGAAAGATAGATATAATGTAGTTGTAGATTATTGTATGTATAGCGACTGGGGTTATAAAAAACCTACTCGTATATGGACTAATAAAAAAGACTTTATACCTCTTACCTGTAATAAAGAATGTGGTAATATGGTTAATGGTAAACATATTATAACTTGTGATAATGGATATGATAAAAGGTCAAATAAAAACTTTAATAAAGGTACAACACAAAAGGATAGATATAGAATACCTGAAGATTTAATATTCAGTTTATTTCTGGAATAAATATTATATAGTCTATAAATATAATGAGTAAAAACCTAAAAATATTAAAAGTGGTTGATCCTCCTAATGAGAAGGTCAAACCACTTCACCCTAATCTCCCCGCCCCGCCCTCATGTGTCCTTTTAGTAATGCCTACGAAAACCGGAAAATCTACGATCATAAGTAATATGCTGTTAAATAAGGCGTTCTACGGTCAGGACTATTTTGATACAGTTAAGATAATTAGTAATACAATTAACAACGATCAAACGTCTAGATTCTTAAAGAAAGCATTTGATTGTGAAGACCACTATGAAGATAAAATGATTTTTGATTTAATTAAGTCCCAGTCTAGTTATGCACGTGAAGACATGCCTTCGGTATGTTTAGTTCTAGACGATTGTTTGGGAGAGAAGACTACCGCTTTGAATAACATTTCCAGCCGTTATCGACACAGCAATATCCAGCTTTTAATGATAAGTACCCAGCTATTCCGGAAGGTGTCCCCTACTATTAGGGCGAACGCTAACTGGATACTGATCGGTAGATTACAGAATGAATCGGAAATGGATAAATTAAGCGAAGAGTATTCTTCTATGTTCTCTGGCGATAAGAACTTTAGGGAATTATATAAACAGGCTACGAAAAAGAAGTTCTCCTTCCTAACCCTGAACCTATCTGAAAATCCAGCGGAAGCCATGATTAAATTTGATACTAAAATTTATCCCTTAACTAAAGAGGCGGAGAGTGAAAGTGAAGAGGATAGTGATCTTAATGATTAATTATTTAGTAATCATAAATATTATATTATATATTATTATAAATATGGATTTCATTAGTTCGGATAGGTCAGGTGATAGTGAATGGAAACAAGGTCTACAAAATTATAACACTATGGTTCATGATAAGAATAGACAGATAACTAAAGACAAGGATACAGCTAAAGATACAGAGTTAGGACAGGAAGGAGGTATAGACCAGACTGAAGATATTACACAGATAGGAGGTGCGATATCAGAAGCAGGTGCAGTAGGTCAACTGGCGACGACGTTAGATAAAATATCTAATCTATCCACAGAAACACCTACAATCGTTCCACCTAAACCAGCACCTAAAGCACCAGTAGAAGCTCCTTCTGAATCTCCGCCGGAAGGTATACTATCTGGTGAAGCTGAAGTAGGTGGTGGTTCATTAAGTTCCCCAGAGGACGCTGGTAAGGTAATTAGTAGTGGAACAGAAGCTACTACAGATATAGCTGACGCAGGGAAAATAGGGTCAACGGTAAGCACAGCTTCAAAGGCGGTAAAGGGTCTGGGTGTAATAGGAGCGATAGGAAGTCTAGGTATGGATATAGCGTCAGATACAGGTGGAGGGTGGAAGGCGAAGTCTACTGCTGATAAGATTGGAAATGTCGCCGGTATCACAGGAGCAGGTTTGGATATAGTGGGTGCTGGATTAGAAGCCACCGGTTTCGGAGCTCCTATTGGTCTAGGTCTTCAAGCGATTGGAACTTTGTTCCAGATTGGGTCAGGAATAGAAGGTGAGATTACTAGTTCTTCGGACGCTAAACAAGCGAAGATCAAAGCTAAAGCAGAGGAACAGGCGAAAGACGACGCAGAGGACGCACCTTCACAGCAGATACAGGGAGTAAGTCTCGCCCAGACTGGTGGATTAGGTGTAGCACGTCAGCAACAATAACTTATCTTTATTTTTCATAATTTATTTTTACTTTAATTATTTTATATTAAGAATAGTATAAATATAATGTCTACGTCATTCTGGAAAGCTGAAGGTAAAATCCCTATCGAACAAACTTCTAAAGCGGTCGCCGTTCTAAATGGTCTTAATTTCTCTGGAGGTCAAGAGTTAAGAATTAAAGTCCCTCCCACTACTAAATTTATTAAGCCTGACGAATGTTATTTACAAGGCGACTTTAAAATTGGTATGGATACTTCTGGGTCTGGTGTCTATCCCACCCTTCTACAATTGGACGAACGACTAGGCGGTCAATCAATTATTAAGGAAATTTCCATATTTAGTTCCGCTGAAAAGGGGTCTGTACTTTTGGAACAGATTACTAATTATAATTCTATGGTTTCGGTCATGCGTGATTATGATACTAATGATTCGGAGAAACGTAAGAGAGCCATGACGGAGGGTGCGACTATCTGGATTCCCCAGACCAGAGGAACTTTAGGATCTACTCGTAGTGAAGCTTCTAACTGCACGGCTACTAATCCATACTTCAAGCAGACCTCTAATGGCTCTGGAAATAAGGTTGGAACGGCGTTCGGTGATTCTGACTTTACTACCTGTAAGCTCTGTCTCCCATTAGAAACAGGAATTTTCCGGAATGATAAGGTATGGGTAAATATGTTAACCGGATTGGAAATCGTTATAATTTTGGAGGACGCAGATAAATGTGTTAGAGCTTTAGATTCTACCCTCCGTCAGCGTCGCCTCGCCCTTAACCCTCGCTTCCACTCTACGAATGGTTCTACTGTTCCTGACGATTGGGTTAGTGGTTCTGCTACTGATCGCTTCTATATTGAGAAAACTAATTCTAATCTCACCCCTGCGACATGTCCTTTCGTGGTCGGCGAAAAACTTAATTTCGTCAGTCCTGATAATGCAACTGTAGGTGCGTTCGACGCCCACCTAGTTGTTAAAGAAGTTAATTCTTCGGCTACAGCGAACGGTGGAGCAGGTCTTCTAGAGATTGTACTTACAGCCGTATGCACGTCCGCCCAGACAGTAGGTAAGGGAGCGTGGTTTGTTTACTCTGATTCTATTACTAGTTCAGCAGGATTATATACTCCCACCTATTCATTTAGTAATGTGGAGCTGGTGGTTCAAGAAGTAGATATGGGAAGTTCATATGTTTCTGACGTAATGTCTAGTATGAAAGAAAAGGGTGTTATCGTCCATGATATTCTGTCCGCCCAGAATTACCGCTACTCCCAGAATCAATTAGACACGGTGGCTAACATTAGACTTCCGCTTGTTAATGCTCGTGGTAAATCTATTATCTGTATTCCTACGGATTCTACTACTTACAGTTCTAAAGTTCGTCTCGCCTGTAATGGAACGTATGCTATTAGTTCTACTCCGGATATCACGCTTTCTTCAGCGGATCAGTTCAGGGGCGTCTCTAACAATCTGGTGGATTTTCAGTTTATCTATGACGGGCGACTTCAGCCCTCACGCCCCGTACGCTGTAGTAAAACGTCTAGCGATACGTCAATAGACGCACAGCCGTTAATTGAGACAACTAAAGCTCTGGTTCAGGCGGAAATTTCAGCTAACTCTCTGGAATGCTTCAATAAGAATTTTGTAGTTTCCCGTGCACTCGCATTAAATAAAGGTGTATATGATACTCGTAATAAAGATTTTAACCTTCAGGTGAACTACACAGGGACGAGTGGTCTGTCTGTCCCACAGCTCTGGAATAATTATGTATTCCACTTACGTAGGATCAATATCAGAGGGAACAGTATAGACGTAGAAGTTTAAGTTAGTTAATTAAGTTTTTTTAATTATTATTTTAAAGAATTATTTTATATATTTATAGTATAAAATATGAGTAATCGCTTCCTTGAGATAAAGCCCACGAACCATAACGCTTCCTTTTCGTATAATGAGGGTCGACCGATCATAACTTTCCAGATTTCAGAACAGGAGGCTATGCTCCTCCCTCGCTCTGTTAGATTCTGCGGTCAGTTCTCCGCCTATACTGACGTTAACAGAACTATTAGTACTGGGTCAAATCTCCGCATGGATAGTCGGCTAGGGCTATGGTCTATGGTAGACCAGCTAGTCATTTCTTCGGCTCGTAGTAAGCAGACCATAGAGCACTTAAGACACGCGAATAGGTTTTATTCCACATTCTTCCCTAGCACTTCAGACGAAAAAAACCTAATTGGAAGCTTTGGAGAAACTGGACTCACGCTTCCTTCCCTTGAGGGTCAAATGGATTCCGTTGTTAAGGAGAGTTCTGCTACTGCTTCCCATAACGCTAATGAGTTCTGTATGCATTTACCTTCGGGTCTATTATCGGGAACGGGTAGTATCCCACTTTCAGCCCAGTCTGGAGTTGGGGGATTGGAAATTTCTATTCATTTAAGTCCAGCCAGTTCGGTGCTGTTTGATAACGCGGGAGACGCTAGTGGAAACGCACTACTCGGTGCTTTCTATGAAGTCTTTAACTGTAAACTAATCTGTGAAGTTCATGACCCTCCTACCGCTCCTACCGGAAGTGGCGGTCAGCTTGAATACAATACGTTCTCTGGATATTACCAGACTATTAACAGCACTAACGCAGATATCAATTTCTCTCTTGGTCTATCCAGAGTTAAGAGTGTCTTTATGAATTTCATTCCGTCGTCCCACCTTAATAATCTAAACAGTAATTCTATGGCTACTCTTATCCCTACACGAGCTACAGGAGAAATCGCAGACCTATCACAGGTCGTATTTACTAAAGGGGGACAGAGATATCCGCTAGACTATAATATTGATACCGCATATAAGCAGGATAACACACAGAAACAAGTTGATCCGCAGGTTTACCGGAACGCTCTTAATGCTATTCTTCCATTTGATAATATCACCCACACTCTTATCTCGCCTATTAACTCTAATAAGGACTGGTCTTCTAATGATAACGGTATCCTAGAGGGAGGACTAAATTATAATATTGGAATCGCGTACGACACGGTAGGATCGGAAGGTTCTAATTTTATGAATGAGGCGTGGGGAGTTCAAATGGATATCGGTTTATCTGATAACCACCCAGTCTCCGCCTTTATCTTCGTCCATGCTAAACAGACGCTAGTATTCTCTGGCGGTCAGGTTCAAGTTATCCAGTAAATATCTATACTTATTCATTACTAATTTTTTTACTAATTTTTTATATTTATTAAGTTATAAATATAATGAGCTACACTAAAGAAAATATCCCTTCTTTCCTTCGTTCCGCTGGTGCTGACTTGGTCGATACGGAACAGCGTATAGATACTGATATCCTAGAACCGGTTATCTTCACGGACACGTTCCTCCGTTTTGAGCTTCAGCGTAAGGGTCTCCTTAACCCTAAATCTCGCATTACTTTCTCCCTTAACGCTCCGTCGGCTGAAGCATTCTTTCCTCTTGGTGTTGGTGTAGGTTCTCTTATCCAGAGAGCTACTCTTCGTATCGGTGGTAAGACTATCTGTGAAGTGGACGACTGGTCGCATTATCACGCCTATAAATCCATGTTTGTAGATCAGGAAACTAACAAACAAAGAGAACAATACAATTCCGCTCGGTGTATGAGTAATGCAGTTCAGTATGAAGATAATACTAATACTTCAACGGGAATCGGTATGGATTTAGGTAGAGAATACAATTACAACGCCACACCGGCGGATACTCGTATGGATTTACAGCCGTTCCAGCTTCTAGATAATGAACCGGTTTTCTCTATCACATTAGACGATCTGCTACCCTGTCTTCGGGGCGTACAGCTTCCACTTTTCCTTTTTCAGGAAGAGATACAGGTGGAACTCACCCTCGCTCCGCTAGTCGGTAAGCGTGCGTGTTTCTCTGATAGTGGTTCAGGAACTAAAGGAGCTTCCATGACCCTAGACCAGAATGAAGTTAGAATGATTGCGGACTACACATTCCTAGACGGAGACGCTATGGACGCATACGCTTCCGCTAATAGAGATTATGAATATACTTTCCTAGAGCCTCGCCTCACTAGAACTACTCTGGCTACAGCTTCAGACTGGGAAGATCAGGTTCGTAATGTCGGTGGTGCTGGACGCAGAGTTCCTAAAATGTTCGTCATGCTTACCTCTGATAAAATGGGATTTGTAGAGAATGGTTCTGGCGACCTTGTTAATACTGCTGGTAATAACCAGCTCACACTCCTTAATGACTACCGTTCTATCTGCGTGTCTTCTGGTTCGGAGACTGACGGAATTTACGGAAAACTAACCGCTAACATTAAGAAGAACGATACCTTTATTTATCCTATCGACCGGTCTAACTCTGCTCTTCATTATCACGGGGTTCAACAGACGGAGGGTGCTATACCACATATCACACGAACAGAATACGCACGTCAGGGAAATGCTATGATTGATAAAGAATTTATGAGTCGTGTTCTAGCGTCAGAGGACGAAATCGCAGGTCAGTTCTTCGTTCAGGCGTACCGCTTCCCAGACGGAGAGCGAGTAGATAGTCGTGGTCTAGAAATGCATATGAAATATTCTGGGTTCGATTCGGCTACCGTCCCATTAGTCCAGCGGTGCTATATCATGATAGAGAAGCGTTTTGTAGTTAGAGACGGAATCGCTGATTCGTTGTTTGAATAAATATAAAATATATCTTCTTAATATAATGATAGAATACATTAAGGGAGATATACATGAAGTTATAAAAACAATAGATACGAATACTATAGATTTTATATATACTGATCCACCATTTAATTCACAGACTAAAGCTAAATGGGATAGTGTTTTAAACTGGGAAGTTTTATTTCCTGAAATGTGGAGAGTATTAAAACCCACCGGAATTATAGCATTACATTCGGCTATACCGTTTACATATGAATTAATAAAGTATGAAAAACCTAAATATAATTATTCGTGGAAAAAGAATAATAGTACCGGATTCTTTAGTGCTAAATATCAACCATTAAGAAGTATGGAAGAGATATTTATTTACTATAAAAAAAGAGGCACATATAATCCTCAAATGATAGGAAGTGATTATCATGTGAAACGAAATGTAAAATATGGTGGTAAGAATGCATACTGGGGAGAGAAAGGAGTTAATAAGCAGAATGAATATGTGGAGGAGGAGGGACATACGGGAAGATATCCCACCACGTATTTAGAGTATCCTATAAGAAAGGGGCGTGGTAATGGTATTACAAGAAGCGACGAAATGATAGATTATTTTATTAAAACATATAGTAATGAAAATGATCGTATATTAGATATGACGCACCATAACGCTATCGTGGGGGAAAGGTGTGAGAAACTAAATAGAAATTATATAGGCGTAGATATAGACCCTAGCCTCGTTATTTGAATAAATATAAAATATATCTTCTTAATATAATGGAAGAACGTAAATTAACTTTTGTAGATAAATTCGTTTTATGGTTTATAGTATACATGGGATCGCTATGGAATGCTATGGGTGTAGCCTTACGCTTCGAGAACTATAGAAGAAACGAATAATACCTCTGTCCCCTTTGTCCTAAAAGTCCTAAAAAAATATCAAAAGAAAAACCATTTCATAAACACATATACAGACACTTTATCGCTGTATTAAGAGTATTGTTTTCTGTGATTTTAATTAGGGACTTTTAGGATATTGTCCGTTTATTTTATATAAAAATAAAATCTTATATAGTATATAAAATGGATAAAGAGAAACTGATTGATACCTTAAGTAAATCCCGCCCTAATGCGAAAGAGAGTACTATTAAAATGTATACCTCTAACCTCATGAAACTAATGAAAATGTTTGATACAGACGATCTTAAGTTTCTAGATAAACCGGAAGACGTTGAAGATAAACTGAAAGAACTGCACTATACTACTCGGCGTAATTATCTTAACGCCATTACTGTATATTTACTGGCTACGGAAGATAAGGATAGTGATCTGATTAAAGAGTATGCTGATTTAAGAGATACCTTAAATAAACAATATGAAGACGAACAGGCTACAGGTGTAATCTCTGATAAACAAAAGGATAACTTTGTACCTATTGAAGAAGTAAATAAAATGATAGCGACTATGGGTCAGGAGATTAAGGATAAACAGCTAAAAAAGAAAGAAGAATTAACGGCGAAAGATAAAGCATTAATTCAAGTGTATACCCTGTTCTCCATTTATACGCGTCTCCCGCTACGTAATGATCTATCTGGAATGGATACCATTAACAAGCGTGGATATAACGCGTTATCAAAAGAAGAAAAGGAGGAGAAGAATTATTTAGTGATTAATAAGAATACCATGTTTATGGTATTGAATAAATACAAGACTTCGAGCAAATACGACGAACTTAAGATAGACGTTCCTAAAGATCTAGAGAAACTATTAAGACAGTATATTAGGATTAATGGAATGGGTGTGTTATTTAAGTCTAGTACTGGTAAACCATTATCTAGGAATGCACTATCACAGCTCCTCTTAAAAACGAGTAAGAAGTATATGGGTAAATCCATAAGTACAACTATGTTAAGAAAGATATATTTATCTAGTAAATATAGCGACATGAAAGAAGAATTAGAAAAAGATAATAAGGTAATGGGTCATAGTAAGGAAGTGGCTATGGATACTTATATTAAGAAAGAGCAAGTAGAGAAGGGTGAGTAGAGTAGTCCGCTTCCATACTATCTAAATAATCGTCTACTGCTTGTTCTTGGTATTCGTCGCACTTCCACTCATATATCTTATCCAGCATAGCTCTAGGGTATCCAGTATCACCCTCCTCTAAATATTCTATATCGTTAAAACATTCTACAATATCATTCATACATTTCTTATAGAAGATTTCATGTGTCCGCTTATGAACCTTAAGTTCTTCCTTCTTAATATTCATACGCATATTAAGGATTTTAGATATCATATCAAAGTTAAGCTGGGGAACTGGTGTTTCTTCCTGTTCCTCTTCATGTTTATTATTACCGCATTCATAACAGCAGTTATAGTATCCGTGAATATTGTTATCAGTCGCTCCGTATTCAGTTCCACAGCAATTACAGCTCACGGTTTCTAGGTTATCGTAGTAAGTCATTCTCTATACTTATACATACATATTAATCCTTAAGTAGTTTAATATCTATACTTATTAAATTTAGTGCGTTTCATTTCTCAAAATAAAAAATCTTAAGTTATTATATAAAGTATGTGGAACATTCTAGAAGATTTAAAGTATGGTAAAATTCGTGAGAAATTAGTGGTCGCATTCCTGAATGAAAACCTCTACCCTAATGAAAAATTAAAGTTATACCAGAATGAAAAGAAACAGGTTGATTTCCGGAACGGTAAAGTGATAGGAGAACTTAAGAGTAGAACATGCACTCATTCATTTTACGATACTACATTCTTCGGGTATAATAAAGTTAAGTATCTTAAGACGTTGAATGATAATCGTGTATGGAAGTTCTACTTCTTATTCACAGACGGCTTATATGTATGGACGTATAATGAGGAACAATATGAAATCAGGGATTACGAACATAAGGAAAGAGGTATGATAGATCAGGTATATGTTCCCATTAAGTATCTGGAACTATTAACATGTAAGATAAATAGTAATACTAGACTTCCTGAAAATTATGAGGAATGGCTTTAATCAAATGATACGACATAGTGTCCCTCCTTCCTTATAAGTCCGTAATAGTGTTTAACTTTCTTTTTCTTTTTTACTTCTAATTCACGTCTAACTCTATTAGAAATAACAGCATGAATATGATCCTTAATTTTAGGGTCTCCATTAAATAATCGTACTGCTCTTCTCACGCTGGGGATATCTCCGTGCACGGCGATATCTCTTAACTGGATATCTATTTCTTCATATGTAGTAAAGATACTCATGTCTATACTATATCCATTATTACAGTATACAATAACTTCTTTACAGAAGTTCATAACTTTACTTTTCTCTTTAACTGTAAGAACCTTACTAGGATTCTTATGAGTTAAGTATTCCTTCAAGTCAGCTATCGTAGAAATACAATAGACTTCCTGTTCCGGTTCAATAGATTCGATACAGCACAACTCGTCCCATAGTTTCATAGAAAGCATGGACTTATCCATAGACGTATAGTTAGGGATATCAATATTAAAGGCTCTAATAATATCACACATATCGCATTTAGAAAAAGTTTTATTAATCATTTATATATTAATAAAATATATTAATAATGTATAATTAACCTAATGCTTACAGCACCAGAACTCCTCACCCTAATCAAAGCACACAATATCTTAAGTAAGATCAAAGTCCCAGCGAAAGCGAAGAAAGACGCAGAAGCTCTAGAGAAGATTATTAATGAAGCGAATTTTAAGGTAGATCATGAAAAGAAACTTATTCAACCGTTAAAGGTTAAGAGGGGTAAGTCTATTAAACTATCTGAAGCGGAAGAGCTTACAAAGCCTAAACCTAAAAAGGAACAAACTGCGGAACAGGTCGATAAGAAAAAAATGAATGAGAGAAAGAAGATAATTAAATTTATTGTAGCTAACAAGGATATTCTTAAAGACCCAGAAGTAGCGAAGCTTCATAAAGGATTAAAGTAATTTTCTAGGGAAACAATAGTATCCATTCAAGTCGTCGTCGTCAATCACCCTTAATCGTATTAGTGCGAATAGACATGATATAAATAGTTCGTGGTCTGTACGTCTTATGGGCTGTCTCTCTATCTTTCGTTTATGAATCACGTTGCAGAAGTGTCTATAGGTTTTAATCTGTGTTATAATATTCATACCCTTACTTTTCTTAATGAGGTACTCACCCTGATTAAGATAATGATCTAACTTTCTTTTTTTACTTAATGGGAAGCCACTAATCAAATCACCCTTATAATAAATACATAGTGAGCCGTCTGTTCCCTCTCTTATCATATATATACTTAATAATAGTGATTAAATAGTCTTTAAATCTTAATATATGACTATAATATAGTCTTTAAACTTAAAAAATGACTAAAAATGGGTTTAAAGAAACATAAATTACGTAATTTATGTTTCTTTAAGTGCTAAAATGGGTATAATTCAGGTTTAAAGAGGGTATAATAGGTATAAAATGAGTTTAAAGACTATTTTATATATATAAGTATAGAGAATAGCGGATAAAAGATAGAATTAAAATATAATACAATACTAAATGGCTATGTGTAAAGACTGTCCTAACTTTAAAGTACACGACGATTACTATACTCCTAAATCAGCATGGGAAAATATTAATCACCTCATTCCTAAAGATAAGATTATCTGGGAAGCCTGTATGCTTAACAGTCATAAAAGTAAATCACCTGAATACCTTGAAGCTCTAGGACATACAGTAGTGCATGATACAACATGGAACATTCTGGAAGACACACCTGATAACTATGATATGATTATTACTAACCCCCCATTTAAGACAGCCTTGAAGAAACAGATTCTTATGAGGTTAGTAGAACTAGATAAACCTTTTATCATTCTACTTAATAGCACTAATACATTCACTAAATATATGAGAGATATTTTTAAGGATAACATTAAGTATCTACAAATGATTACACCTGTAGGTAAAATAAACTATGAAAAACTAATCTATGAAACGAATGAACTGAAGCCTACTAATAACTGTAGCTTCTACTGTATCTATCTCTGCTATAAAATGGAACTCACGCCAGAACAACTATGGCTCGTTTAAACAATAGCACAGAACCCTTCACTATCCTCATGTATAACTTCAGTATCCTCTGGGACACAGCCGTCCTCGTCCAGTTCTACTTCACTATCTTCTTCACTAGTATCTGTAGATACTTCACTTTCACTTTCACTTTCTTCAGGCTCGTAGTCTGGATCTTCTTGTCTTTCCATATCTTCCTGTATTACTCGTAGTACAGAAAGCATATCAGTATCTCCTCGACGTGCATAATAACTAATGAGTTCTTCAAAATCAAGTGTAGGCATGTTATACTTAATACAAACATTTTAATTTCAGGGAATTTAACTTACTTCTTTAAACTATCTAATAATTGCTGGGCTAGGTCTAACTGATTTACAACCTGCGACTGTATCTTATATATCACAGCACTATCCCCATTCACCTTACTAAATGTCTGGTCTGGATCATGGATACTTGTAGTGATATTAGTTATAGTTTTCTCTTTAGTAATGGTGAACTGGAAATCCTCGTCTGAACTGAAATAAAAATCTCCCCCAGAGTATTGCTTATCACATACACTCACGACTGGAAGGAGAGTATTGCTTTCATGTCCGCCTATGTAATGTGGTGCGTCTATGATATCGCTTCGAATGCAGTAATAAGGTCTTAACATTTTACGAGGTAGATTACTAGCGTTCAACTTGATACTCGTTGTATTCTGTGTGATAGCCGGTAGGAAGGTGGGGTTCTTATGACTTGCATTCGTGGAAGCTAGGAAAGAACTAGTGGGTATCTGGTTAGTGAAATATCCTGCTCCAAATTGATTAACTATATAACTACTTAAATCAGAGGGGACTACGTCAGCATTAGTCGTAGCGAGATTTAAATTATTACTATTTATATTAGTAATACGAGTTAATCTATTAAGTTCTGTCGCTGTATTGTTGAACTGATCGTAAGAGAATCCTAAAATTCCCCATAGCCCAGTATCCCAGTCGTCCTCACCATATCCAAAATCACTTATGTATATTCCAGTCTGGCTATCAAAGATAGACCATGCGTTAATATTCCTATTAGGTCGTGATATCTCACGTGCGATATCTGAAGCATTACCATAGTTATATTTAATGTTAGGATCATATTCATAGACATAAGGTTTCATATCTGGAGTGAATGTATATGGGTCTATCCTCTTATTTAATTTATACACTACGTTATCTGCGTTCTGTGTATTATCTGGTATAGAAGGTGAAACCCCAGAAGCACTATCTCCCGCTCCTACCCATTCCTGACCTATAGTCTCCGCTGTATGTAATTGACTAAAATAAAATCTATTGTTGACTGAATCATATTTAAATAAAGGATTATCAGCTCCAATATACTGCTGTCTTAAAAATCCTGAAGAAGATAATGTCTCTGAACCATTAAGTAAATTACTACTACCCACACCCCATTCATTAATATCAGGTAAGTCTCTTCTTAATCTACCATTATATCCCATGACCGTAGCGTTTCCGTATGCATTAAAATGGTGATCGTATCCTAACATGGTAGAGTCTGCTATGGAAATCGCGTCGAAAAGTCGTGGATTGATACCTCCTATTAATTCAGGGTGGAGTTCAATATAATCAAATGAACCATTTGTATATCTAGAAGCGAAGCCATATGCTAATTCTGTGATAGACGATCCGCCAGAGCCTATATCCTCTCTACTCTTATCAAAATAAAAGAATAGAGGTAATGATTGATTATTAGTTAGACTAGCACTCACCTCCATATTATCTCCTCCTAAAAATGTATTTCTTGTACCAGAGTCCTGTGTATTCATGTGGATAAACCTTGCATTCTCTACACTCATTCTCTTTCCATTATGGACTGGTTGAAGAGCCTGTGCGTTCTTATTACTAAATAATTCAGGATATAATTTCTGTGCTTTGAATAATTTACTTAATTGTAGTAGTTTACTGTCTTCGAACTTTATAGTAGTCTTAATGGTTGACGTGGCTTTATCTGCGATTACTACTGTCCCATAAGTTTTTAGACCTGAACCAGCGTAATTATTAAAACCCTGTCCCTGTTCTCTTATTTCTGGTCGCTTGACGTATATATTATAATATGAACTCCAGTACTCCCATGCTCCGTCCTTCTCTGTCGCCGAAGCGGAGCGTGAACCATAGAAAGCGTCATATGATTCCTCACTCATACTTACGTCTGTCGCACATAACTGGGGTTTATATGTTGCTGATTCAGTTGTAATACTAATCTTTCTGGCTATCCCAGCATTCTCTACGATAAACGGTTTAGGCTCTTCAGTCTTCTTTAATTGATTATCAATATCATTCCCTATACTATCAGGTGAATTAAAACCATTCTGAACCGATATTTTTAAAGGTTCTTTATAGGTGTAAAATTTATCACCGAAAATTAAAGGTGCTGTAGGAGGATATCCATTATCTATATTAGAGCCGTTTAAATGATCTATTGTTTCACGCCTTAACTTTAAAGTCCCAGCACGTTTCATAAGCGTATATCTACTACAATCACTTCTTAATTTATAATATCCGGTACTTACAGATTCAGAAGCAGAAGTATCATAATATAAATAATCGTCTGATACGAAGCCTCCTGTTAACTGCTCGTGAAATGTTCTTCCTAAAGAAGCGTTTGTATCTGGATCTTCCCATAGACTCGCGTTCATGGTATAACTTGCATTAACCACGAAACGTCTGGGGAGACTTACATATCCACTATCTCCAGATAAATTTATGTAATACTGATTAGTAATGTACGTCTCATTATCCTTTATATCATATGTAATCGTAGCTTCATTATCTATCGTGTATTCCTGAAATCCAGTAATTAAAGGGGTAGGTCTAGTATCGTCCGCATATCTATCGTCCAGCGTAGTATAATAGTTAGGAGTTTCTTTAGTATACGTTATACTTCTCTGTTTCCCTGTGGCTTCACCCTTGAACTCTATGGTATCTGATCCAGCACCTATCTCTGAAATAAAAGAACTCTTAACCGAAACTTTATCACCTACATTTAATTTAAGACCCCTCCCTAATTCATTCGTGAATAGAGCTGGGTTAGTATAATTACCGCTTCTAGCCTGTATGCTGTGCTGTCTATTACAGTCTATTATTTTGATATCCGTGTATTCAGTTGTAGACATATTTATAGTATATCATAATATTATTATTTTATGGATAAAATCCGTTTTAATAATTCTACCTTCTGTCCTCCATATTTCCCGTTCAAATCTGTATCAGGACTATCGAACTGTGCTTTATCTACTGTATTACCGTCATGAGCCACGCATATCATACAGTAGTTTATATCAGTATTAAATACATTCTTCTTCTGGTTCTTTATCATATCAGCCCCTTCTCCTTGAGAGGACTTCCTGAATCCTCCCATACTATTAAAATACTTACGTGTGAAACACATGGTCGCCTCGTGTATCTGTACTAATGCTCCACACTTGATACCGGTTAATTTAAATTCTTTTTCAGGATAACAAAAAAGCATTTGATTAGAACCAACTAATCCAGCTTTATTATCTCTTAAACATTCATAAGAATACTTGATATAATCGTCCAAATAAATATCGTCGTCGTCCATGAATATTACTACTTTAGAACTGCATAGTTTCTTTACTAATTCATTACGCTTTTCTCCTATTGTTTTTTTTACTTTTTCCCTATGATATACTAATTTCATAGGTTTCAGAGTTTCTTTCATACGATCATAATCACAGAAAGGTTCTGTTCCGTCGTCATGAATGACTACTTCTATTTTATTATGTGGATAAGACTGGCTCTTAAGGTTATGTATATATAATGGAAGGAATTTACTTCTATTATATGTGGGCGTTAAAACTGATATCTGCGGATAATCACTCATTTATATATTAAAAAAACATTTTAATTTTAGGTATTTAACCTTTCTTTTCTCTGAAATGTAAAGTGCATACTGTTTTCCCTAAAAGGTCGTCTGCTAGGGTCTCGTCCTCATTCACGATATCTATGTCTACTTGATTAAGGTTAATATCCGCTATGTTATCGCATGAAATATATGTTTTTTCTGGTGCTTCGAAGAACAAAGAACCGACCGACTGGTCTGTACCAGAACTGAAGCGTGGAGCTGAATAGATAATCTGTGATCGCCTACTCTGTCCTGCATTATACGATTTAACTGGAATATTATTAAGTCTCACGAATAAAGAACTGGTTGATTTAAGTTCTGGAACGTTCGTGCTAGTGTATGACGAAATCTCTGCATTACTACCTGACTTACTAGCGTTCTCTAATAGGTTCACACCGTCAAATCCTAAAAGTCTATCAGCATTCGCCAGTCCGCTATCTGTATATGAGGCGTTAGGTCTTAAGACTACCGAGAAATCATTATCAGTAAACCAGTCTGAAGCGTTCCTCCCTAAATATGTGGGCTGGACGATAGGGTCTTGTGAAGCACTTAAGTCAAACATGGGTCTAGATTCTACCGGTCTCGCTAGGGTCTGTCCTAGATCAAAAGCGTTAATGTATCCCCACCAGTCATTTTTAGGACTAGCATATGTAAAGTTAGTGATTGTTCTACCGAGCCACTTATCTATTTTTAAAGAACTATTATTACTGGCGTTCTGCTGAATGAAGCATACCGGATATAAGTTCCTACATGTATCTCTTACAGGTGGAAAGCGGATAGGGTGCGTGAGACCGCTTATTACTTGTTTATATGGAGAAGTGGTGGCGACTAATGTATAAGACTTTCCGCCTCCAGTTAGGACTACAGAAATCTCCTCGTTTATTACTTCCATTATTAGAGTATCAATACCAGACCCATTAGTAGACCAATTATATTCAGAAGAGAAGGACGTACCAGCCGAAGCGTTAGAATAGACAACCTCTTTCATGGTGGAGTAGTAATCGTCTCCGTCCATAATAATACCGTCATATGCCGAAGTGTGGACTTTGATCTTAAAGTTATTTCCAGCAGTCCCGATATTATCTTGAACGGCGTGGACTATGAAATCCGCATAATGTTCTGAATATCCTAATTCTGAAAATGCTGGATCATAATCTAAAGGTACGGGTTCACCCTCTACACCAATACACCGTCTTAATCCTACCGCCCATGCAGTTCCACTAGCGTTCGCTAGGTTAACCTGAAACACACCGCCATTTAGACAGAGGGGAGTATCAGTAGCCGTAGCAATATTATATCTCGCCAGAGCTCTCTGGGCGTATGTCGTTTTAGGAGTTAATGTATTACTCGCCGAATTAAAGGTCAGACCCGTAGTAGGTTCTGATTCAGACCATAGATTAACCCAGTTCTGCGGTATGCTCGAAACAGTCTCCGGTTCTCTGGTGGTAAAGCTCATTTTAAATCCTAGAAAGTCTGTTTTTTCAGCGTTCCTAACTACTTCACATGAAGCCATACCAAAGGTTTCCGGTGTAGGTAATGCTCCATTCAGTCCTGCCTGAATTTTAGTGGCGAGTGTCTCCACCGTCATATCCGTAGGTGAGGTGATACCTAGATCAGCTATATGAACCGCCGAAGACGTATCCTCTATAGCGACAGTACCACTTAACTTCTTACCAAAGTAAACATAAAACTTATTATGAGCGTTAAGAGTGATTGTTCCGTCTTTGTTAATTTTAAGACTTGATACTGCAACTTCCGATCCAGCTTTGATTACTAATGGCTGGTCTAAATGATTAGACCATGAGAACGGTGCTTGAAAGGAACTTCCCCTGACTGTGTTAGATTGAATTTCATTACTCGCGATTACTAAAGACATTTGTTTATAATTTAATCAAATATAATAATTATATCTTACTAATTATAAACAAATGTCTCCAGTCAAAAAGTCCGCTGTAAAACTTAATCTCCCTGTACGTGAAGAACGAGTTAGAGCCTGTCGTGTCCGCTGTTATACTGAAACACTTAAAAGAGGTCGTGATACATTTACCGACGAAGAGATTAAATACTTTGAAGATAAAATTAATGAATATAAATAATAATCTTTAGTATTATTATAAATGCCGAAAAAAAGTAAAGTTAAGCCAGTCGTCATTACTGAAGATATGGAAAGGAAAATTAACGACTACACGAAAAATAAACACATTATCAAAGAGAAGGTCTTTGAAGAATCTAAACCTAAACCTAAACCTAAAAAGAAGAAGAAGAAATACTAATCGTCGTCTATCATATTTATCTTAAGCTCCTCCGCTTTCTTTTCATTCACCTGCATATTAACCCAGCAGTTAATACGCTTCTCATTACTATCTGTCCTCTTTGTTTTCATACACCCTTTACCCAGTAAATAATTCTTATATTTCTGTGGTGATAGACTTACATGAGCTTTCCTTAAGAGGTGTTTTATCTGGTCTATCGAAACCCAGTCTTTACCTTCTTCTTCCCAGTCCTTATCTCCTACGAAAGTAAACAGAGATAAGAAGATATCTTCTTCCTTTTCCTCGTCCTGAAAGTCCTTCATTTCTTCCTTCATGTTTGTAGGAATAGAAGTCTTATATCCGTAATGCTGGAAGATAATATAAATGAAAGCATTAATGACTTCAGGCTTCTTACACCACATTTTAATATCGTCGTCCTTCTTATAGAAATTACATACGTTAACCATTTTCTTTTCTCCATTCTCGTCCAGATCATATTCTATCTTATCCTCTCCACACTCCTTCATAACCGGTCGCATAATAGGCTTACCTAATCTTTCGTCTTCTGGATTAAGGAACTTACTAGGATATCTAAACATGTAAGAAGTCTCCTTCGTATCCGCCGGTTCAATAGGCGGAAGGTCATTACAGAACATACACACTCTCGCCTGAATTTTAAAGTTAATTTCGTCTTTATGATTTACCCTCGCCTCAATCTTATCTCCGCCAGAAGATAACTTCTTAAGAGTATTACCATTAATTCTATATTTCCCTTCTGCGTCTACTGTAATCTCATTCGTTAATAGTAGTCGCCTGAACTCAAACGGAACGAGCCATGATAACGCTTTAGCACTATCACTCTGTCCCTTCTTAAACAGGAAGTTCTCTGAATTAGTACTTCTACAATATTCACCGAAACAACTTTCTAACATACCTACTAATACACCTTTACCACAATCGCGTTCACCTATGCCTACACCCCAGTTCTTATCCTCTATATGACCTGCTAGACCCCGTGCAATATAATTTAACCAGCACCTCATAAGCTCTTTATCATTATTAAAGATAGGGTTTAGTATCTTATCATATACGTCCCCCACTATCTTCTGGTCTGGAACTTCTAGATCGCGATTGATTTTAATAGTAGTATGGGTCTCATTATCATAATCTACTAATTTACCCTTTTTGAAGTCATAGTATCCATTCTTAAAGCATAGCTTATAAAGATTAGATAACCATAGTTTATCTACGAAATCCTCGTCTTCTGTAGGCTCTACATAGACTAGCATATCCATACACCCTTTCTTCATAGTCGAGTGGGGGAGGAGTTTAATTTCTACTTCACCGTCTTTACTAACACTTTCCTTCTTAATAAAGATATCCATATTACCTATTACCTTTACCAGATTACGCTGGATTACTTTAGGATTATCAGTCCATACATTATTAACCCTCATAAAGATTCTCTCCTGTGAAATCACGTAATCATGTTTAAGTTTATCGCTGATATGGTCGCCTCCCTCCTTATCAGTATCTACTACGATCATATTCGTTAATTCAGGAACTTCCTGAAATGGTTTAATTTTAAGGTCTATTAGAAAGCCAGTTTCACAATAGATATCATTAACTAAATCGTCTATAAGAAGACACGTCTTAATATCACGTTTCTTATCAATATGGAGACCGTCATGAATTAATGCACCCAGTCTAATCTTTTTATCCTGTAGGGATTTCACCATAGTCATAAGACATTTACATTCTAAAGTCTGTAGGAAATAAGA
>TARA_R110000803_G_scaffold4911_10_pt1 | contig 24990 bp, 22 predicted proteins | sample TARA_R110000803 | Tara Oceans TARA_R110000803 (sample SAMEA4397772) | marine metagenome | biome: Polar Biome; feature: [SRF] surface water layer (ENVO:00010504); material: water (ENVO:00002006), including particulate matter (ENVO:01000060) such as... | depth 5 m | reverse complement strand
AAAACAGAATACAGACTTTTTGTTACTTCTGCAGCTACAATGACAATTGATTTAGAGTTCACATCTCCACAGGACTATTCAACAATAATAGAGTGGTTTAATGATAACGATATAGAAGACGCTCTTAATAATGAAAAGCAGCTTGATGGTTGGGGTGGTATAATACCTACTTTAACAAGGGCTGCTGACACAAATACTACATCATCCAACTATGGTCTTACATACGATGCAAGTAACCCTTATAATGTTGAGTATGTATGGTATGAAAATCTTTCTACCTTTGAAATAAGATTTGTAACAAAAGGATTTCAGGCTGCTACACAGTCTACAGTAAGAACAACGTGGGAAATAAGTAGGGCGGGAGCGACAATAGCCTTTGAGACAGAGCCAAGTGATGCTTTAGCTGATGTATGGTATGAGTCCTCTGAGTCATATGCTATTGACCAAGCCACAGGATACCATAGCGGAAATGTGCAGCCACAGACGGCTGTTCAATCAGCAATTATTGATACGGCATTTGGCAACTGCTACTCATTTGGTAATGGTGTTGAGAGCTACCGAATCCGTGACTCAATAAAAGGGAAGGCCTTTGATTTAGGTGAAAGATTTTTCTCTACCTCAGCAGAGGACTACAAGGAGGCTGATAGATTTGCAGCACTTACATATAGTGGTGTGTTTAACACTGAGACAAATGTTAATAAGCTCAATGAGTTTAACTTAGGTATCCTTAACTTTAAAAACCTTGAGGAGTCCTTTGGAGCAATACAGATTCTATCAGGTAGAGAGACTGACATACTTACATTGCAGGAGGATAAGATATCATATGTTCAATCGGGTAAGAACCTGCTATCAGATGCTGCAGGAGGGAGTGCTGTAACTTCAGTACCTGAGGTATTAGGTCAGCAGATAGCAAGGGTTGAGGAGTATGGTATCAGTCAGAACCCTGAGAGCTTTGTGCAGTATGGATATGATAAGTTCTTTACTGACGCTAAGCGAGGAGCTGTGATACAGCTACGGGGTGTTGGGCGGGGGACACGGGGTGTTGGGCAAGGGGATAATCTTACGGTAATATCTGAGCTAGGAATGCGTTCTTGGTTTAGGGATTTGTTTATAGGGAAGATTGGCACACAGAAGCTTGGAGCCTTTGACCCATATATGAACGAGTATGTATTATCATCAAATGACACGGAGCTGCCTGTGACCGAAGTGATATTAAACTGCGGTGTCACAAGGAGGCTGACGGTTACGTCAGCGAACCCTGTGTCATTTACAGTGAATGTAGGGAATTTAGTAGGGGTTTGTGATATTGATTATAATATTATTTCATTCTCAGACCCGGCAGGCTCTATTAATATAAAAGAGGACTACACGCCAACCACCACCAATGTAGCGGCTACAGGTGCGGGAGTAATTAACTTTGCCAAAGACTCTGTTGCCGATGAGGATGTGATTATAACATTAACTCCTGCATCGCCCGGAGGGAAGCAGGTGGTAGAGTTGGAGCTGACTGTTGGATGTCCACAGGCACAGGAGATAACATTGATTGAGGTCTGTGTATCAAAAAACAATCAAGCATTAAAGACAATACATAATGAGTACCAATGGACTGATGGCTCAACATTCACATCTCCGCTACATAGTAAGCAAGTAACATTCCCTGTTGGCGATAGGTTTCTAACAACGCCTGAAAATGCTGACTATACTGTTATTACCGCTCCTCAAGGGGGAGGGATAATTCCTAATGATGGAGATACCCTTACGGTTAGAAGTGTGAAAAATAAAGTAGACACCTACGATTTTGTAACCTCACCTACTGCAAATAGGCTGATGTTTTTAAGAAGCAGTACCTTGTATAATAATACTCCTGCAGATATGACATTACTTCTTGCTGCGGCAACTTCATTAACTTTGTCAAATCCTGCTACAGGTATTTTTCAGGGAGACGTAACGATACCTACGTCTACAGATATGTATATGTATATTATTTACGATTACTTTACCTCATAGATATGGCAGGATTAACAGAAGAATACACACTAACATACAGTGAATCAGCTCAAGGGTTCCCTTCATTCTATTCGTTCTATCCTGAGATGATGGTGGGGATGAACAGCTATCTATACTCATTTAAGGGTGGGAACATATGGAGGCATAACACCAATGAGGTTAGGAATAATTATTATGATGACCAATATGGTTCTCAGATTACAAGCATCTTCAATGAGCAGCCTTTAGAGAACAAGCTGTTTAAGACTATAAACCTTGAGGCCGAGACTGCATGGGCAGGAACATTTACCTCGGACCAACAGACAACGGGATTCATTGAATCAGCATGGTTCGAAAAGAAGGAGGGGGCATGGTTCGCTTTTATGAGAAACACAGGGGCGACACCTGCGGATGAGGCAGAGTATGCCTTACGCTCCCTGAATGGTATAGCCTCTAGCTCTAATGTCAACTCAGCGGCTCCTGCTGCGGTAGAGATTTTATTTCCTCTAACAACATCAATAGGAAGTATTCTAAGTATTGGCGATAAGCTATATTATATAGCATCTCCTGTCGTGGCAAATGCCACGCCTACATTGTGTGGGACCGTCACGGATGTACAGATAGACCTACCAAATAGTATTAATAAGATTATTGTAGACACGGTAGGGGGCTCAGTTCCTCCGGGGTTAACTGATTATTTTATGTTTGTAAAGAATCAAATCGCTGAGTCACATGGTATATTGGGTCACTACTGTGAGTTTGTTCTTACCAATACTAGCACCTCCGCTACTGAGTTGTTTGCGGTAGAGAGCGAGGTAATGAAATCTTTCCCTTAAAATTATTATCTTTGTAGGTAATCAAAAAACATATATATGTTAGCAGCAATAGGACTAGGTGTGCAGGCGGCAGGAATGATTGGCTCATTTATTCAGGCAGGACAGCAGCAAAAAGAAATCAATAAAGCAAATGCAGCGGCACAGAAGGCTATGGCTGAGGCTAAGAAACAGATTGAGGTAATGCCCTTTGAGGCACTCACAGTAAGCGACACGCCCTACGAGGCACAGCGAGAGAGGTTTGCCTCACAGGCGGCACAGGCCACAACGGAAGCGACAGAGATGGGTGCTGCAGGAATGGGTAGGGTTGGTGCTATAGCTATGGCGGCAGATGAGGCTCAGGGAAAAATCAGAGACCAAAAGATACAAAAGCTTGAGGGCATAGAGCAGGTTCAAGCTCAGGATGAGGCACGAAAGCAGCAGCAGCTAGCAAGCTTAAGCCTTCAAGAGGCTGAGGGAGCACAGAAGGCAGCGGCTGACGGATATACACAAAAGGCAGCATCTCTAACAGCAGGATTCGAGGGGCTTACAGGGGTGACAGAGACAATAGCTCAAGTAAATCCAATAACAGGAGCGGCTCTATTCCCCGGTTTGGGGCTTTACGGTAAGGCGAAAACAGACCCGGCAAATATTACATAACACATGGCTACATACTATAAATACGCAGAACGTAATGCTGAGGACTATGTCGATTGGGGAACCATAGGCAAGACGATGTCAGATACTCTACTCAAGGAGCAGCAGAACCGTGACAAGATGAAGGCTGATATTGATGCGGCCTCAAGACAGTATGGAGAGACACTAATGAACGCCCCTCAGGGAGACCATGAAGGGATGACTAACTATGCCTTGGACTTTGCTAGCAACGCACAGCAGTATCAACTGATGCAGCTAAAGAATTTAAAGTCAGGGAGGCTAGAGCTTAAGGACTATCTTGTGGGGAGAGAGAACCTTAAGCAGGGAACATCTGATGCCTTTGGTGTTATCGAAAAATATCAAGCGAAGTTTGGGGAGTATAGTCAGAGATTTAAAGAGGGCAAGGCAGCAGGCCTTGAGACCTTTCTTCTTGGAGAGGTTGAGGGATTTGGAAACCTTAATGCCTCGGCTCTATATATTAACCCTGTGAACGGTCAGGTAAGCTCAGGAATGAAGCTACCTAAGGACCCAAGCAAGCCCTATGACCCACTGACAAACCCATATACAGCAAAGATGAGTGGCAAGCCTAGTGACTTTAGGACGCTTGTTGAGCTTAACTTTGCGGTGAGCTCACAGATAGATAAGTTTGATGCAGCAGCAGCGACAGATGGAATAATAGATTCCTTTGCCACAACCTATGAGACTATAGCAATGGGTAAGAGGGGAGCGATGACAAAGGTTGATGATATCAGGCAGCTTGGAGAGGATGGTAAAGAGTTTGTTAGTGCATTAGAGACAAAGGTCAGGGCAACATTTGGAAGTCAAAAGATACTTCCTCTACACGCACTAAGCACCGTCCAAGATTTCTTAATAAAAGGACCTGACGGAGAGCAGATTGTTCTTACCCGTGACCCAAATGAAGTTAATGACCACACGATATTATTAATACCAAACCCTGAGCAGCCTGAGGGGGGTATGCCTATTGCTGATTTCTCCTCTGAATCAGGGCAAAAGATTCTTAATAATATGTACGATAAAATGTCTGAGCAGGTAATAGCAGGGCTAAACCGAAAGGTTTCAGCAACAGCAGAGAGAGCACCACAGATTCGTACACCAAAGAAAGTGAATACTGATAAAGAATCTAATAATTTTTACATTACAGAAAAAAATAAAATCTATAACGGGGAAGCCATAGATAAAGATAAGCTTTTAAATTTCGCTTCGATGTTTGGTGTTTCTGTTAATGAAGTAGCGTCAGAATATGAAGGTGAGGGAATTATTTATAAGATTGGGAACTTAGAGTTGGCTCAAGATATAACAGATACTCAACTATTTCAGGCTATTGATTCTCAAATAACCGAAACCAAAATGAATACCGCATACAGAAAAAGAGGCAGTGGGTCTTCAGGAGAAGGAGATTCAATGAAAGGATTTTAAAAATATAATATGAACGAAGAAGCATTACAACAGCTCTATACCTTAGCACAAGGAGAGGGGTATTCTAAGTCTTTTGATGAATTTAAAACTTTGATGGGGTCTAATGAGGACGCATTAAATAATATGTATAGTGTATCTCAGGGTGAAGGATACAAAAATAGTATAGATAATTTCAAAGTTCTTGTTGGTTTTGGTATATCCGAAGTTGCTCAAGAAGTTAAGGACGAGTTTAATAAAGACCCTCTTCGTGATGCTTTAAAAAAAAAAGACGTTTCGGAATCAGTATTGGAGGATGGTTTATCGGCATCACAAAGGAAAAGTAAAGAAATATTTGAGCAGATTGGTGGTCCAAGTTGGCGTGGAGCTGAGGAAGAGATGCCACTTACTGAGCAGTCAATTGCTCAGATGGAGTCTCCTGTAGATGAAGCCCCTTCAAGGTCACAAATGGGAACGGTACGGGATTATTTTATTAATGCTGACTTAGACGAGGGGAGACTTGATTTAAAAGAAGCTAAAGAAATTGCAAGAATTAGTTACGAACCTACAGAGGAAGAGGTAGCTATAACTAGTATTAAGCTAAGTAATCTTGACAAAGGAATAGTTACCCCAAAAGATATAGAGGTTTATCAAGAAGAGGAACGAAAAGAGGAGCAAGTCATTCAAGAAGTTAAGACATCACTTATTGATATCTACAACTCTATAGCATCTCAAGAGAATCTTGAAACTATTTCTATTAAAGAATATAGTAATTTATTTGAAGACAAATCCAATGCTGACGCTAAGCTTTTTAAAGAGTTTAATGAGCAAGTGGGAGATGATATTCTTTCTCAAGATGAAATTAATGAGATAGATAAAAAAAACGCAGAGTTAATATCTAAAGGTGAAGAGCCTGTTAGCTATGATGACTATATTGTATTAAAGAAAAATAAATTATTTAATCAATATGTTATAGACAAAAACCTTTTACCCTCTCAAAAAAGAAAAAGAGTTATACAGGATTTAATAGATGTTAACTCAAGGCTGTTACTTCCATCAAAAGATTTTGACTTTACGGTATCTTTAAATGACGAGGCAAGGAGAGATAATGCAGAGAAGATACACTCAGGGAAATTAAAGAGAGATTTTATTATAGAAAATATTTCTTCGGATTTGTATGTGAAAAATGAAGGTAAGGTTTTAACACCTCAAGCATACGAAGAAGTCTATAGCAAGGCTACAGAAAATTTCTATAAAGATTTTGGAGAGAAGGAGTGGGAGACATATAAAAAGATATCAGGAAATACAGACCCTCTTTTTGTAGGGACGGAATATGAGAATGATAATCAAGAAAATTCGTTTATAAATTCAAGCCTAGTTGTTATTGGAGATGAGGCCGCAACAGTTGAAAATCTTCAGCGAGTGTTTCCTGAGTTCAGAATAGAAGGCTCAGGTAGGGCGGGAGAGTATATTACAATATCTACTGTCGCTCCCGATGGTGGGACTGTAAAATCTTTAGAGGTTTATTTAGAAGAAGAGAATGAGCCTGTAAGAAGGATAAGAGAATTTATGCAGGGAGCTTTCTTAAGCAAAAAAGACAAAGCATTTTTAAATAAGGATTACGACACTGATGACCCCTTGTGGAAACTAGAGGTGTATGACCATATGCTAAGTAATCCTCAAAAGTTTGGAGATACGGACTCTCCTTCTATGTATGCAACAAAAAGAGCTATTGAGACTGTAGACTTTGATGAGGTAAACCAATTTCTTGACAGGCATAAAGGTAAAATATCTGATGAAATGGTAAAGTCTTTACGTATAAAGATGGCACAGGCAGACGCTTATTACAAAAGAGAGTTAGCACAGAAGGGAAGTGTGGCGAGTGCAATAGTTTCAGGGGTTATGACGGCAGCTACTGCTTCAGCAAAGTTTGTAACTAATCAGATAGCAAATATTTATGATGCTTTTGGCGGTGAGGGGGCTAAGGAGGCTAAGGACGGTATGATATCTTCTATTGAATCTATGCAGAATCAAGTCAGTGGAACCACTCCTGAGTCTATAGCTGAAAGAGATTTACTGCAAACGGTTTTAAACACAATGGCATCCTCAGGTGGGGCTATGGTTTTAGGTATGGGTAATCCATATGCTACATTCGGTTCATTCTTAATGCAGTCTTCTACTGCAACTGAGAGGCTTCTTAAGGACGAGGACATTCCTGAGTATCAAAAGGGATTGATAGGTGTTCTGATGGGTACTGTTGAGGGAGTGTTAGAGACATATGGGGCTCAGAAATTAATCTCACCTGCATCAAGTGGTTTATTTAAAAAGCTAATAATAAATTCAATAAAAGACTTACCTGCAGATGCTTCTCAAGAAACTATTGAGAGGGCTATTAAAAATAGTGTAAAAACAAAGCTACTATCAGGAGGTTTAAAGGTTGCTGAAGGAATGATTTATGAGGGAGCTACCGAGGGCACTCAAGGCATTGCTGATGACTTAAATAAAAGATTGTTCAATACCATATATGAAAAAGAAATCTTTCAAGTTCCTGATTGGACAACAGATGAGGGGCGTAGACAGTGGGCAGAGCAGATAGTTGAGCAGGTAAAGTTAGGTGCTTTATCAGGGGGTGGATTTGCAGGTGCAATTCATGGAACTAAATCTTTAGCTAAAGGTTTTCAAAACAAGGGAGACAATAAGAAATTTAATGAAGAGTATGAAGGGGTAATGAATAACTCTACATTTCAGAAAAGAAGAGCTGAGTTTAAAATAGCGAGGGCGGCAAATGAAATAACAGAGGAGCAGTTACAGGTTTTAGATAATCAGATTAATGAGTCAAGGGAGATTATGCAAAGCATTCCTGAGACATTAAGTACAAACAGAAAGCGTCAGGCATATAATCTTTTAACTGAGAAGAGGGCACTTGAGAGAAGTATGCAAAACAAAAGTCCTGATTTAGTAGCTGCACGAAAAGATAGAATAAAAGATATTGATGCTCAGTTAAAGATTGTTGGTAACGAGGAGGTTGCTGAGGATGTTATTGAGGAGCAACCATCAAAGATGGAGCAGGTGACAAGGTGGCAGGAGATAGAGAATCTTATGAATCCTAAGCAAGCTCCTGTAGTTGAGGATGTAGTTGAGGATGTAGTTGAGGAGACACCTATTACCGAGGAAGCTCCCGTCACTGAAGAGGAGCGTACCAAGATGCAGGAGGTACTAGAGACTCAGCCTATCACAAAGATTACCACTGACCTTGTAGCTAAGGAGAAGAAGGGTGAGCTTACACAGGAGGAGACTGATGGTGTACTGCTAGGAATCATGGAGAAGATTGAGGCTGAGAACGCCAAAAGAAAGTCACCTCTATCTCCTGAGCAGGCACAGAAGAAGCTAGGTAAGGTGCAGCAGAGAATCTTTGAAGGGAACAAGCAGAGATACCTTGAGCTATCAGGTGCAATGCCTGCGGCACAAGAGCAGGTGGTTGAGGAAGCACCTGTAGTTGAGCAGGTCACTGAAGAGGTGGTACAGGAAACACCCAAGAGGAATGCTAAAGTTTTTGATTGGGATAACTTGCAAGAGCAGCCATTAAGTGTGCTAAAGGAAAAACTTGAAGAGGCTGAAATAGATACTCAAGAGAAAGACCAACGCAGAAGTGATATGGCTAAATCTAGTGTTCGAGCTCTAAAAGCAGAAATAAAAATTGCACAAGAGCAGGTAGTTAAGGAAGCTCCTGTAGTTGAGGAAGCTCCAATACTTTCAGAAAATCAAACTAAAAATATAAAGATACAAGAGCAGGTAATTGAGGAGGCTCCTGTTGTTGAGAAGGAAGAGCTTGAGTATGGTGAAAATACTTTTGTTTATAAAATGAGCAGAAGTAGAACACCTTCAGGTAGAGGAAGATGGGAAGCTGACTTTGAGATTATAGACAATAGAGATGGTGTTAGTTTCGGTAAAGAAGAGGGGAAATGGGTAGTATATAATCGTATAACAAATACAAGTGTAACTGTTGATACTAAAAAGGACGCTCAAAGTATTATTAAAAACGCACCTGCAGATGGAGGCTTATTTAATGATGGTCAGCAGGTTGATTTCAGTAATCTAACTGAATCAGAGCAAAAGAAATTCAAAAAACAATTTGAAGCACAAAAGATACAGCGAAAAAGAAAAAAGATAGGGGAGAGATTTGCTAAAAAGCTAGCTGAAGAAGCTCCTATCAAAAAAGAAGCCCCTAAAAGAAAGACTCCTAAGAGGAAAGCCCCTAAGATATCCGAGGAGGTACAGAAAGAGATTGAGAAAGTTAAAAAGCTAAGAGATAATATTGTAGTTGATAAAAGAAATGAGGTATTCAAGGTAAACAGGAATAGCAACCTAACAAGAGAGCAGAGGAGTGAAAGAAGGGAGGAGCTTCAGGCTGAGGAAAGACAGGCTGAGAAGAGGTACAATAACATCATCACAGAGCTGAAGGAAGGTAAGCGTACTAGGTTTAGATTGAGCGATGACGCTACGGTTGAGACTGAAGGAGGATTTATAACCGAGGATGATATTGTGGAAGGAATGAAGAAGCTTGGTCCTGTAGAAAAAGGATTCAAGATTCCTAGTGGTATTAAGGAAGGAGATGTTGACCCTATAGCACAGAGTAAGTCTACAAAAAAGATTACTGATGCACAGGCAAAGAAGCTAGGCTTTGAGTCTGTATCTGATATGCTTAAAAATATTCAAGAGTTCAATGGCATACCTATGATAGTAGCAATGTCTGATGTGCTAGCATCAGGAGTTGTTAAAGATTCAATGGGCAAAAAGATGAAGGTCGATGGTGGTCTACTTTACAATATCCTTGGTAGTAACACAGAGCTAGCTTGGGCAGGAGTAAACGAGACAGGTGCAGAGGTGCAATTCAGAGAGGCACAGCAGATGTATCGTGCTAACAAAGAGTTGTTTGATAGACTATGGAAGGAAGGCAAGCTTCCACAGAACCACGTTCCTATGGTGGTTCTTCGTATGGGTAACTCTGCTGTAAATTCTAATGAGGCTATGTTTAGATATCTAGCACCATTAATCAAGAGCTTTCCTAAACAGAATCAAGATGAAGCATTCAGTGTCCTTATGGAATCTATTGAAGGTAAAAAGAATGTGTCTCAAGAAAACAAGTCGGGTAGAGATACCGTCAAGTCAGCCGAGCAGTTGGAAGAGGTTATTAATAAAAACAATATAACAGATGTAGGCTCACTATTTGATTTCATTGTTAAGGATGCAAAGAAAAGAGCGAAGGGTGACGGTAAAAATACTATACCGCTACCTACTAGAGCATTATTGTTTGACCTTGTAGTATCTCCTGTAGGTGTTAAGAAACCTTCAAAGGGGGTAGCTAAGGCATTGATAAAGGACACACAGTCTGAGGGAAAGGAGTTTTTAGCTGATAAAATATTATCTGACATAGGAGAGACATCTATGATGGAATCAGAGTCAGGAGATGCGGTGGCAATAATGGGTGTCGATGTTATTAATGGTGGTGTTCGTAAAGCAAACCATAATAACTATGGCTTTGGTCCGAAGGGTAGACTGATTGCATTGATTAAGAACCCTATGAATGGCTTAGATATTTTCCCTGAGTGGAGAGCTAAGGCGGTACGAGTATTTAAGAAGGATGCGAAAGGAGAGATGCCTACCCTTGAAAAAGTATTAAGACAGGTAGGAGGGGCTTTCTTTATAGATAAAGCATTTAGAGGAGCTAGAGTTCAGACCGAGCAGTCAGACATAGATGTGATTTCAGGTAAGATGAGATTCGCATTTCCGGGTGTAAGTGTTTCCCAAACTCAGCAGGAGTTTGATGAGGCATTAAAACAAGAGGGTATACGTACCGCTGAATCGAATGGAAATACTATCCTTGGTCTAACTAAGGACGGTAAGATATTCTTGAACCCATCTAGAAAGTCTTTGTCTACACCTATTCACGAGTTCGGTCACATATGGATTGACTTCCTACGTTCAGAGTCATCGAAAACAAAAGGAACCAAGCTACTAAAGAAGGGTCTTGAGTTGGTAGAGGGAACCAAAGCTTTAGAGAGTGCGATTAAAAAGTATGGAGACAATGAGCTAGCTAGAGAGGAGGCGTTGGTTGAGCTTATGGGAACAAAGGGTGAGACCATAGCTAATGCAGCCAAGAGGGCTAAGTTTATTGAGTGGTTCAATGCATTCTTCAAGTACATAAAGGAGAAGCTTACACGATTTAAAGATGTTAAGGTTAAGGACATCAAGGACATTTCACTTGAGGACTTTGTTGACATAGGTCTTGCGGAACTATTCTCCGGTCAGGCAGTTGACGCTAGCTCAAAGGTGAAGTTCAAACCTGAGGAGGCGGCTGAGTCTGCAAAGGCAAGGATGCAAATCATAGGTGAGAAGGGGCAAGTAAAACCTTCAATGTCTGCTCAGAATATTATAAAGAGAGCTAGGGCTGCTGAGATTCGTGATGCGGTGATTGTGGATTACCTAATGAGTGAGAAGGGTCTCACTAGAAACAAAGCGATTAATGCAATCAAGAGAGCGAACAGAGGCGACCTGAAGGATGCAGTCAAGAGACTGTTTAATAATGTTGAGGACATCACTGATATCAAAGAGAAGGACGCACAGCTTATCAAGGATATACTGAAGTTCGATAGGTCTATTACTAGAGCTGACAAGATGGCTCAGAAGAAAGCGAAGAACGAAATAAAGAGTAGGCTTAAAGCAATACAGCGAGCGTCTAAAGGAAAGCTTTCTCAGGCACAGCTTCTTGCTGTAACAAATAGATTCACTAACGTAAACTTGTCAAGTGAGAAGTCTATTGATTCATTCGTTGACTATATGCAGAAGGTATTCTCCGATGTTGATTATGCAGCAAAGATGACTAGCCTAAATAAAAGCATTAAGCAAGCGAACAAAAATATCAACAGTAGAATTGGCAGGGGGGCTGATGGTTTAGCGTATGAGTTGAAGAGATTATTAAACATAAGCCCTACCATTATACCTGACTCTGTGCTTGATGAATACTCTGACCTTGTTACTTCATTCGGTGAGAGAAAGACGGTGCTTAACCTGAAGGATTCTGCTGAGGTTAAGGAGACGATAGCAAATATATTTACCGAGCTAGAGAATCAAAACTCAAAGTTAGGGGAGCTTAATGAAAGGTTTGAGGCTTTTGAAAAGGTAGAGAAGGATGGCAAGGTTGACTATGCAAAGACCGTCAAGAAGATGCTTAACGATAAGGCTATAACCGAGGAAGAGTCTAAGCTTATGAAGAAGTTTAGGGCAGAGATTAATCCTATTGAAAAAGCTGAAGGGAAGACTGAGGAAGAGAAGCTGCAAGAGATGGAGGAGGAGAAGCAGATTCTTTTAGAGAGTGTTAAATCTGCTAAGGTTGATATTGAAAGGATAGGATTAACGATTGAAAGAGCTTTAGTAAAAGACTTCGCAAGGCTTATTAAGACTGATGCCATTAATGATTTGAACAATGCACAGCTTAAAAATATTCAAAAGGCTGTAGACAATATAAATAATGGGTATGTTACCCACTATGTTCAGTTGGCATCAGAAAACTTAGAGTCAATCAATAAGTCTAAGGTAGGGGCTGAAGGCATCAGGGATGCCAAGCCACTAGCTGTGAGTACACAGATAGCAAAAATTAAAACCCTATATCAAAAGGGCTCAGACGCTAATAAGTTTTACAAGCTAATAGAAAGGAACCCTCTGATAAATATTGATATGGTTCTTGGAGATTTTACAAGTAAAAGAATATTTAACTCTGTACTTGAGGAATCAGCAGAAGCGGTTACAACTTTTAACACCGAGCTGAACAAGGTGTATAATACGCTTGAGGAGGCAGAGGTGGCACTACAAAAGAAGTTTAAAAACAACGGAACTAATATATTAGAGTCTAAGTATAAGCAGATGGCTTATATGGTTCAGAAGGAATTTGAATCCAACCCTGACAATAAACAGGTGAACCGTGCCGCTGAGGTTATAGAAGCTACAATTAAAAAGCTAAGAGACAGCAACCAAAAATATGAGGCAGATATACTTGAGGGTATATTAGAAAATTATTCTACAGACGGTCAGATAGATTTAAAGAAGCTAGAGGATAGCTTTGTTTATGCTGAGCTTAATATGATAAAGGTTATTCAAGAGATAAACTCTAAACTAACAGACAAGGCTACCTATACAGCGTCAGTTATTAGGGGTGAAGCTATACAGCCTCTCAATGACTACATCCATCAGCCTGTTTTAAATACTGATGGTGTCGCAATGGATGACTCCCGTGCCCTTAGTGAAAACTACATGGCGAACATCAAGCCATCAACTAAAGCAAAGAACCTTATTGAAAGAACGAAGGGTGTTAAGGCTATTAACTTTGATATTACCGCATCTGTTAGGCGAGGGGCCAAGATGACTCTTATGGACTACCATCTAACAGCTCCATTGAGAACAGCTAACAGGACTCTTAATAAGATGGAGAAGCAGCTTGATGAAGCAGGTCAGCAGAGACAAATATTCCTAGCTGTTAGAGATGCCTACAATCAAGGCATAGCTGACATACTTGAGAATAATTTTACAAGCAGTGGTATTGGTGAGCAGATGTTTCAATATGCTGCTAAGCAGGGCTATCGCTCTATGCTTGCAAGTATTCCAAGGGTATTCGTAGAGCTATCTTCTAACTATGCCTTTGCATTAAATAATCCCGTTGAGTTTGCGGAAGGAAGTAAGCCTAAAAATATGAAGATTGCTTTTAGTGAGAGAGGAGTTGAGGTAATGAACAACACAGGGAGCAAGCAGACTGCAAGGATGTATGGTGAGGGTTTATCAGGTAGGTTTGTAGAGTCATCTATGATAAATAAGAAGATGGGAATGTCTACGGACTCAGCAAAGAATCCCGTAGTCAATAGATTAAATCAAGGTCTATCATATCTTAAAAAATATCCAAGAGGAGTTGAGGTTGTCGCTGACTTTATGATTACTACACCTGATAAGTTGGTTACAAGACCCATGTGGTTTGGGTCATTTGCAACTGAGTTTAAAAAAATTACAGGGCAAGAGGTAGACTTTAATAAGATTGCAGATAACGATGCTAAATACATGGAAGAGTTTGAGGACGTTATCAAGCAGGCAAAGAGGAAGGCTGACGATAATAGTGTATTGATTGGTGCTACAGATAATCCTTTGATGGGGATACTTAAGAATAAGAAGAGAGCTTCTGATGGAAACTTTAAGTCGGGAATTAAAATAATAAATACATTCATGCAGAGGTTCCTACTATTTGAGTATAACGCATTTAGAAAAGGAATGTATGCAGCGATGGGAAGAGGGGATATATCTAGGGGTAGAGGGGTGTTACTAATGACAGCAGTCTCGGCAAGGATGACAATATACACAGCGTTGATGCCTATATTGTCTTCGCTTATGTTTGGTGGAGATGATGATGACGATGAGAGTCTATACACAAAAGTTTATCGGGCTATGATTTCAACCTTAACAAATATATTCATTGGAAGAGACTTCGGTGCTATTGTAAAGATGATTCAGAACGGTTTTATCGAGATGGCAAATAAAGAATATGGAGAGGACTTAGGGATTAGAGAGGGAGAGTACGACCCGTTTAAAAACCAAGTGCAGTTTAACATAATACCTCCTGAGAAGTCGTATAAAGAAACTGATATAGCCTCAGATATACTTCCTAATATGCTAGGCCCTTACACTCCGCTTGTAAAGTCTATTTTATTTTCACTTGAGAAAATATTCTTGTCTAAGCCAAAGATAGAAGAGGACGCTAGAGAAAGACAACGCAGGGAGAAAGAAGAGAGAATCCCTCTTGAGCTTTTAGGTCTCACAGGTTTAGTTCCTTTCTATAAAGATATTAGAAAAGCCCTAAACGAAGATATATATAAAGGGTTGAGAGATAAAGATAACGATGATGAGGAGACGGAAGATGGAAAGAAGAAGAAGAAGAAGAAGAAAAGAAGAAGAAGAAAAGAAAAGAAAAAGAATTAGCCATGCCATTTAAAAGTAAAGCACAGCGTAGTTATATGCACGCATACCTACCTGACTTAGCAGAGGAGTGGGAGCGGTATCCCAATAAGAAACTTCCTGAGAAGGTAAAGAAAAAGAAATCAAAGATGCGTAACAGAAAGAAGCCTAAGAGTACCTGATGTATTTTAGTTTCTTCTGCTTGCCGTAGTAAGCCATTAGCTCATCATCATTGTAGCTACCTTCTCTCTTTGGTCTACCTCCCCAACGGACATCACCGTACAGCTCATCAATCTTTCCATAGATTATCCCATCGTCACACGCCCATATTATCACAGGGTTTAATCTCTTGCCTGAAAGTTTAACAATTTTTTGCAAAGCTATAGGCAACGGGTACGCATTAGACATATTCATTAAGCGTCCCTTTACCTCTGCGTATGCTATAAGCTTGTTGTCTTTATCAAATACCTTGCAGTCTATGTCATCAGGTCCAAGCTTCTTGTGTGAGCCCTTGAAGACCTTAACGAAAGTATCTATAGCCTTACGCTCCCTACTTAAATCCTTATCAGACTCGAACCTCATTAGTTAACAGGGATGTAAGCGTATATAGGATAGCCCTCCCCCTTGCTTCCGGCAATGTTATAATCGAAAAACTCCTGAGCATCTAAATCTGTCATGCCGTCCTCGCTTATTAGCCTTTCTATTATCTTATTGGAGTCCATTATTAATACCCACCTCTCTTGCTCAAGGCCTATGACGCAGTCCTCGTAACCTGTAGGGTATAGGAATGTTTCATCGGGGAAGTCTTCTGTTATCTGTTCTAAAATAGTATTTGATGTTGTCATATTGTATGTATTTCGGCATGGCATCGTGAGCATAGTACCGTGCATTTGTTTATTTCATTTATTATCTTCTCTTTAGAGTATCCTAGATACAGTCCCTCGCTCACGTTAAAGAGTTTATTGTCGGTGTTGTGATGGAAGTGAAGGGCTTGAGGGGAAAAGGATTTACTGCTCTGCTTAGAGTACCTGCACTCTACACAGGAAAGGGTCTCCTTGTATTCTTTAAACCATCTTACCTTCCCGTCTCTATATATTTTTTTTACCTGACTGTAGCAGTCCCTACATTTCCTTCGGTAATATCTCTTCCCTTTCTTCACCCCTGCCGAGTGGTATTCTATAATACCCTTCTCTATACCACACGTCCGACACTCCCTGCTATCTTCCATTATTTTTTATAGATTCGTCAAGGGTGGTTAGTAATAGCATCAGGTCTGATATATTTTTTTTAGCTTCTTTATACTCACTGTCTACAAGGTGTTCGTATATAGCGTTTGAGTGGTCGTGTATTTCGGTCATTATAAAATTTATATGAACCATCCTATCCCTGTCTGCATTACTTATTGTCATGAATCCATCGCTTCTAACAGTGTCTTTCCTAGTCTTTTGTCAATCTTCTTTATGCTATTGTATATTTTTATTGAGCACCTTCTCGCTTCCTCCCTATCTCGTTTAATAGAATCACTACCAAGGCAGGTGTACACAGCACAATCTATTCTTAACAGCTCGTCAAGCTTCTGCTTTTCAGTCCATGATGTGAACTCAACTATCTTATCTATGTCCTCAATCGTGTATCCCATTTGCTAGCCTATTAAAGATTAATTTAAACTCGTTTATTTTTGTTTCAGGAATCCTTTCTTTTATTATCTCAAACAGAGGGTCATAAATATCTTTACTTCTACTAGACAAATATAATTTTTTATAATCAGAAAGCAAATCTTCATAGTCTTTTAGTTTGTACAAAAGACTAACCCTCAATTCATTTTCATTCATAAAATAAATTGGATTAGGGTCCTTATAGTATTCATTCCGACATTTAATGTATAGAAGCTTTAGGTTTAAGTCATACACTATAGTATGCTCGAATTGTTTTAATGAGTAAATTATCGTGGAGTGATGCTTTCCAAAAAAAATACCAATGTTAGTTAATGAGAATCCATCATCCTTTAATATCTTATAGCATATACTCCTCGCATCTACCACCTGTCTCCTTCTTGTGTCTTCCCTTACGTCTATATTAAAATGAGCATTAACTATTTTGATTATTTTTTCATTAGTGATTTTCTTTTTTCGCATTGCATTAAAGTTTTATTTAAGTTTATATAATCTAGGTAGGCATCACAATCTGTCTCAGATATCTCTAAAAAAATTGTCATCTCTCCCTGCTGTTTCATGTAGGTTAGTTCGAAAAAGAATGGTGTCTCGTGCTCTACAATCCCTCCAACCATCTGAGTACCACCCTCTAATACGGGTAAGAGCTCCTCGTATGCATCCATCTGTAGTAGTATCTCCTCTGTCTGCTCTCTTTCAAAATCTCCTAGAGCCATAAACATTGAGCCGTCTATCTCGTACTCTTTCCAATCATCCTTTAAATATTTCTGTTTTAAATCCATGTTCTTTTAATTCTTTTAATCTATACTCCTGTAACTTTGACACCCTCCCTCGTGGTGTCTTTATCTCTGAGAACAATACATTGCAGTTCGGTGGTATAGCTATCAAGTCCGGTATGCCATTCTTATTGGTCTTCACTAGCTTGATAACATAGTACCCCTCGGCCTCAAGTTGTTTGATTCTTTTAGATTGGATTTGTTGTTCGGTCACTTAACAAATTTACGAAATCCTTTTTAAAATAATTTACTGTATACGTCTTCTTCTTTGATACCGCCTTGTATATATCATCCTCTATTCCTCCCTCGCTAAACACCCAATAGACATCGCTCTCTAGCCTGTCTCTTGTTGTCATCCTGTCACGACTCTGCCAATAGCTTGTCGCACTGAAGTCAATGTTGTAGTAGACCAATGCCTCTGCCTGCTGTAGTGATATCCCTTCCCTCCCTGACACAATCTGCAGGGCGATAGACTTATCTGTCTGCTCAAATTCACTCAGCTCTGTAGTGACATCCTCTCCGTATGCCTGCTTGATTGCCTTGAGTTCTTCTTTAAACTTGTAGAATATTCCTACCTTCTTTCCTTTGAACCTCTCTCTAATGAAGTTCGCTTTACTCATATCAATAATCATGCTACCTCCCGACTCAAACTTTACTGTCCCTGAGTATATCTGATGTAGCTTCATCATTAGTTTAACGGGTGTGTCTGCAAGTATTATCTCCTCCTTACCCTCTACCACTAGGTCCTTGTTCAGTCTCTTCGCTAGTGCGTATGTCTTATCATCCATCCTTACCCTAAGGATATGCTCCCGTGTGTCTACCTCAAATCCCGCCTGCTTCTGCGAGTAGTTGATGGTGTAGTGTGACATTGCCTTTGTTATACTGTCTAGCCCGTGGCTGTAGTCGTTGATGAGGTTGCCGTTTATCTTTCTCTGCTTTACCTTGACCCAATCATTAGCAAACTTATAGAAGCTTGGGTATCTATTAAATGGGTTATGTGGTATAGCATATACCTGATGGTACACCTGTGAGTATGACTCAGGTGTTGGTGTTCCTGACATCAGTATCACATAGGGGTCGTGTCTTTGTATGAGGCTGCGTACATCCTTCGCTCTCTTGCTAGGTTTCGGGAAGGCTCCCATCGAGTGTGCCTCATCACATATGATAACGTCCCACTTTATATTAGGTATCTTGTGTATCGACTCGTAGTTGATAACAAAGAGACAGAAGTTTACAGGACACAGCTTGTCATAGTCATCTGTTATACTTGACATAGCTTTCTTCTTGGTCAAGAATAAAATGTTATCAACATTAAGCTGTTCACAAATTCCCAAACTCGTGAGGGTCTTCCCTGTCCTCACCTCCATCGCAAGATAGAGAAAGCCTTTGGCACGAATCATCTCCGTGCCTTTGGCTATGATGTCTTTCTGATAATCTCTAAACTCTACCATCAGTTGTTAAACTTAAACCTATAGCTTGAATGAGTGTATTCCGTCTTGTACTTCATAGACATCTTGTACTCTCCCCTTTCTTTTATAGCGTCCATAAGCTGAACATACTCTTCCTCACTGAAGTATATCATTCCATCAAAGCAGAAAGTCTCAATGGTTACAACCTCTCCTGACGGCTTCTTAATCTTCACGTCTTGGAATGTGTCATCATAGAACGTCTCCTTAGAGCTTCTTCCGTATGGGTATATTGAAATAGCTAATGCGTCTTCGACTTTACTGTGCTCAATAAAGTATGAGCACTTTGCGTTTATAGATGCCGAGTTTGAGAACGTACCTGACACCGTCTGATGAAAGAAGATGTCATCCGTCTCCTCTCCGAACTCATCGACATAGTTTCCTACCTCCCATTGAGAGTAGGCTGTTACTGATAGCATCACTGATGCAAATAAAATTAATTGTTTCATTGTATTTGATTTAAATTGTGGGGAGATTTAGAGTCCTCCCTTTGACTCGTGTTGTTTATATTAATGTAATAGCCTTGCTTTATTCTGTATAACCTAGAGGTCTTTACAAATTTCTTTAACCAATCTGAAAGGGTTCTACTAGGCACGCCTATGGTTTGTGCGTATTCATATATATGTTTCCTCCTTAATACACCATCCTGATTGTTTATCCATTTAAGCAACTTTTTTTCTAGCATAAAATCATATGCCCAAAACTCTCTTTCTTCCATACTAAATTAATTTTTGTTGTGGGTCCACCTTCGGAGCCGTCTTAATTATTATCCATCTACCCGTAGCGTCCCTGCCTTCTTCAGGCTGTAGCCCCTCCTTAAACAAAGAGTATGCCACGAGCCATTGGTAGAACTTTGTCCTTGAGATTGTCATCTTTGCCTTAGGTCCATAGTCAGGATACTCCTGAATGAAATCAAAGTATTGGTCCTGCTTGTATAACTTTATTCCCGGAATAAGATTCCTGTTCTCTCCCTGCCCATCCAATAAACCACACCACTCGATGAAGTCATGGCTTGTCTCTGCCGATAGCTGACGTACCTTTAGGTTTACAAATGCTGACTTCAGTAGTCCCTTTCCGAGATACATCTGAAGACATCCTATCATGTAGTTATCAAAGACGCACCACTCCTCATCGCTCCAATCTCCAAACATAAGCTTACCGAACTCATCCAATGGGGTGAAGTTCTTGTCGTAGTGCTGATGTAACTCAAGCTCCCACTTCCTCCTTGCAAAACTATTCCCCGCACCCTTGATGGCGTAGTTGGTTGTTATGGCAATCTTTGGAGACTTGCTGAACGGTATCTTGATAGCGTCCTTGTTCTTCTTCTCAAGGGTCATTCCCTCCGTTACCACACTGAACAATCTCTCGAAGTCAAAGTGTTTCTTTACATCATCGAACACAAGAATCTGTGTGTCAGCACTAACAAGTTGGTAGGCAAAGCTTCTCTCGAAAGCAAAAGACTTTCCGTCAATCGTTACCACCTTCTTCATCTGAGATAGTGCGTTCATAAAGATTCCCTTTCCCGTGCCTCCCTCAGGGTTGTCTGATATCACCTCGTCATTTAGTATCACGGCAGGGCAGTACGATAGGTTCTTGTGTGCGTGTAGTAGGAATCCTATCGTTGACTCCATGCTCTCTACCCTTGAGAGATGCCCTGCACATACGTTAGAGATAAACTTACCATAGACACCATTGGTTCTATCACATATCTTAAACACCCTATCTATCACATGGTCTTTCCATACATATCCACCGAGGTCGAGATAGTCAATTGGTTTTATCTCGTTCTTTGTAACCATAACAGCACAGTTCTTATAGTAAAGATAGGCCACGTTCTTGCTGTCCTCAATAAAGTATATGTCTATCGTTGATAGCAGTGTCAAGAACTCTTCTCTAAACAGTCTTGTTTGGTCTGCGAAGTAGTTGTATATACCCACATCATCTAAGTCTATTACATGGTTTAATATGAAGTCCTTTATCTCTTTCTCTGAGGTGTGGTCGATGAGGTTGTTGGTAACCTTCACGAACACATAGTTCTTGCTTCCCTCAGGGCAGTACTTATAGAAGCCATTGTCCTCCAAGAAGTCCTTGAATAGTATGTGTATTATTTTAATGACACCCTTATCACTCTTCGACCAAAAGATTTGCTTTGATTGGTCGTCCTCTATCCTATTCATCACCGAGTCTATCGTTGCACCATCCATGTCTGACTCCTCTAACTGATGGCGTACCTCTTTTTTTGACGTTCCCCTCCTTAAGCTTTGCTTTATAGAGTTGATAGCCTCCTCGTCCTCATAATATTTTGTTCCGAAGTTCTGCGTGTTTCTATATGCCGAGTCAATTGTTCTTGCTATCTCCTCTAAAGGGAAGTCCTCATTTGAGAACTGATTAAGAACATACCCTGCTAGGCTCTTGTTTATTCCATAGTCATTAAAGGCCATTGCTAATACGAACACGTTCTGATTCCTCTGCCCCTCAATCATTGGGTACTTCTTTGTCCACCACTTAACAAGTATATCCACCACCTTATTCTCATCGGTGATAGGTATGGTCGGAGCGTCTCGATGTGAGACATACTCCTTGTATTCAACCTCCTCAATCACGTCCCATATAGATGAGTTTTTATTGATATATATTAAAGGGTCGTAGCTTTCATAACACACACGGCTAATGTTCTTACAGGTCTTATCAAAATACTCAGAGCCAAAGTGTTTCTCTAAGGAATTAAAATAATGAATGTGATTGTCTACATCGGTTGGTATCTTTACCAATACCTTTAGTCCATTTCCTGATGGAGATATAAACACAGAGTATGTGTGCCTGTCCTTACTGATAGACTCCTTGTCCTGCAGTAAGTCTTTCTGCTTGGTGTATCCATCGAAGTCTAAACATATGATGCCACTATGCTCAACGATTGATGCGTCATTCCTCTTGTTGAATGTTCCACTGAAACATATTGCAGGTAGCTCTTTCTTTATGGTGTTTCTCTCTAGCTTATCCTTCTCCTGACGGATTAGTTTTACCAACTCCTTAGACGACCCGTCCTTAATCCTCTCAAGGATTGTGTCTATAGGTCTATAGAAAGGGGTCTCTGTCTCTCTAATGTTTTTAAATATTGTGATGCTTGATGTCATAACTGTGTCGTTTTTGTGTCGTTTTTTAATATGTAACTAACTGATACTCAATGGTAGTGTCGATAATGTCGTTTTTTTCTCTCTATCGTAGGGGAAATAAAAAATAATAATAATAAAATATATATACTCTATATAGGGAAAGTTTTTTTCGGTATTCGACACACTTTATTGGAAGAAAAAGGGGAGCCTCCTCCCCTTTAGCCTAACCAATAAATGCATAGTCTAGAAGGGTAGTCCCTCCTCTTTAGCTTCTTTCTTTGGTGGTGTCTCCTCTGTCTTTGGCTCGTAGGTATCTAACTCTACATAGTAGTTACCACTTCTAGCTTGGTTAACATTGAGGTTAATCCAACCATCCTTCATGTGTTCCTTGACAAACGCCATAGCATCGTCAACCTTTAGGGATAGCCTACCCACTACAAACTCAGGGGCGTTCTCTCTTCTCTTGAAAGAGAATCCACTTGCAAAAACTTTCTCGTCTTGTGACATATAAAAAATTTATTTTCCGATGGTAAATTAAAAGCCTACCCATGATACATCGGACACATCATGTGTAAGCTATCTATGTTATATCTCGTCCTTGACGTAGTAGTTTTTTATATCTACGGTAGAGTCCTCAGAGAAGAACTTATGGTACACCTCTATTGCCTTGTGCATCTTGTCTTGTCCTCTGTCATAGAAGTCTTGATTGCCTGTAAACATTCCCATACGTCCCGTCTTCTTCTCTATCACCAAGAACATCATCGGCTTACCGAATAGCTTTTGGTATATGAATGCCTGACTATCGTAGTTGTACTTCCTTGCGTTCCACTTGAAGTCATCAAGGTTTGACGTTGTCTTTAGGTCTATCACGTAGTCCTTGTGTACTATGTCTGCCTTACCCTTCCACTGAGTAAGCGAATGGTTTTCTAAGTCATCACCTACAGATGAGTATGTCATAATGTTAGGCATCTCAAAGATGTTTCCCTTTGCGTGTATCAATTCAAAGAAGTCAAGGTTACCTCTCATCTTGTCTACCAATGCCTCGATGATGTCCTTCTCTGTGCGTAGTAGTGCTACCTCTATGCCTGACTCCTCAATGAACTCCTTGTATGCCTTGGTGTTTCTTGATGCAGCGTCTACCCACACCACGTCCTTAGCCTTCTCAGGCTCAAGGATAAGCTGATGGAAGTATCTTCCCTCTGCAAAGTTCTTGTTGTCGGGACGTGATACCCCGAACTGCTCGGGGTTCTTTAGTAGCGTACCGATATCTGAGTTGGATAGATACTGCTTGCCTATCCCTCCGTAATACTGCTTGTCATCACGGAGTAGTCCTATTACATTCTCTTCCATGTCTCTATGATTTTAGTGTGTCAGCTATCTGCTTCTCTTGTTTCTTATTCACGTTATACTTCTGCTCGATGTTTGCCACAAGCTGTTTTAGTCCAAGGCTCTTGTTCTCTGCTACATAGTTAAGCATATCTAACATCTTGTCATCGGGGATATCCTCAAGCGTTACTACTTTTTTCTTTGGTGTAGTCTTCTTTGGTGCAGGGGGAGTCTCCTCTGCAGGTACGTCCTCTCCCGTCCATAACGATAGACCTAGTCCATGCATAGCGATTGCCTTTGTTGTCGCTCTCTGAATGGTCTTGTTAACATCCGTAGATGTTAGGCTGTCTATTGCTATTGCCTTGTTCCTGAAGTCCATGATTGGTAGCATATCAATATGCTCAAGGTCATTGACTACAATCCCTACCTTTACCCATGCAGACCTTCCATCCGTGAAGTAATTGAATCCGGTGTGGTCATGCTCGTATATAATCCGTTGTGCATCGGGATAGTTCTGCTTAAGCAGATGCCATGCATTTGCCCATGATAGATAGTCTAAGCCACCCTTCTTCTCAACCTTTGCTCTTACATTGATGGTTGATAATGTCTTGTAAATTGAATTTGCTTTACTCATTTTGAATTTAATTTAATTAATAATTGATTTATTTTATAATAACTTCTTAACATCTGCTCTCTCTCTTCTCTTAATCCACTAATATGTTTCTTTCTTCTTGAGTTATTAACCTCCTTTTTTATACACATATTAATGTCCTCAATCCTCTGTCTATAGTAAGCTAAAGATAATACATACACCCCATATAACCAACCATAACTTTTAAACAAGAAGTAATCACCCTCTCCTACCTCCTCATAGTATTCACCCTTGGTTGTATCCTTGATGACGACCATCTTTGTGTGATGCTCCTTGATTATCTTTGTCCCATACGAAAGGTATGAGTCGGACTCTCTTGTTGTATACCGACAAGCCGAGTGGTCTCTACTCGCCTGCTCGAACACATCATGTAGGCTATACTGCATCCTTCTCTATGTTAGATACTATTGTAGCATAGTCCTTGTCTTCCTTCATCACTTGCTTTGCTCTTCGTATCCCGTGAATGATTGTCGTATGGGTTACCTTGTGTCCAACCTCCTCCATGTACCTCTTGATATATGAGACCCTTATGTTGCTTCTCTCACATAGGAGATATAACATCTGCCGTGCGTCTACATACTCTCGTTGTTGTTTTTTCTTGCCAAACATCTGACTGTTGCTCAGTCCAAACCTTGCTTGAACGCTGTCTATATACCTGCTAAATAATTCTACTTTCATAATCTATTTGTTTTTAATTTGCGATTCGCGAATTGCGAAAAGCTGTTTGTTAAATCTCTCGTTTAATCTATCTATGCACATTTTAAATGTGTGTATGTCATTCGTGTTCTCCTCCACCCTGATATGATACTCTCCACTAAATCCATTCAAGCTCCATTCTGCTGATTCGATTCTCTGCTCATAGCGTTGGATTGCTTCTTTAATTTTTATAAGTAACTCTAATTTTTCTATCATGTCCATTTTTTTAAATTATTTGTACATATAGCATATATATGTTCAGTTTATGTAAGCGACTCAAGTCTATCTATTTTAATTTCCAATAATCTGTTGGCTCCCCACTCAGTCCATAATCAAAGTCATAGCCAACCTCTAGTGCGAGAACTCTTAAACGCTCTATCTCTTTGTATGCGTCTGCATCCTCATCGAACTGATTGAACACATCCGTTAGTAC
>TARA_R110000803_G_scaffold16458_11_pt1 | contig 25469 bp, 20 predicted proteins | sample TARA_R110000803 | Tara Oceans TARA_R110000803 (sample SAMEA4397772) | marine metagenome | biome: Polar Biome; feature: [SRF] surface water layer (ENVO:00010504); material: water (ENVO:00002006), including particulate matter (ENVO:01000060) such as... | depth 5 m | reverse complement strand
CCATGTGTAGATGGATTAGATACAAAGTCCCAACATACTAATTCAAAATCGTTTTGTACTTCTAAGGTACCTTCATTAGTTTGCTGTACTGAGCCTGTTCCTCTAGATGATATACCGATAGTATGACCAGCTTTGATAATCTCTTTTACTATATTTCCTGAAGGTGTATTAAGTAATTCTACTCTTCCCATTAGGTCGTCTCCATCCCACCATAAGTCTTTAACTATATGAGATGCATTCTTTAAAGATACTACAGGAGATTCCGGATGATCTAATTCTCCGAAAGCATTTCCGTTTTTAACAAACTCTTCTGTGTATTTTTTAGATTCTCTCTCTAAAATTGGCTTAGCATATACTCTACCATTCTGGTTCTGTGCTTTTGCTCTTTGCATAACTCCTTCTACTTCAAAAACTCCAGGTCTCCCTTTAGCCTCTCTAAGTACGGATTTAAACGGTGTTACATCTACTAATAGTTGTGCCATATTATTTGCTTCTTTTAGAATATTTTGTTTTTCTTTCGCTAATGTTTGGCGAAAATATACTTTGCTTAACTGCTGGTTCTTCTGATAAGCCAGGATTGAATTCTGAACCATCCTGTTGTTTCATATTCTCTATTTCTTTAGAAGATATCTGTCTTACTTTAGGTAAGTCAACATTTTTTGTAAGTCCCTGTTTAACTACAGGTGCTAAATCTTTTCTGAAAGCTGCTTCTAATGATGGAGCTATAAATGCTCCTATTTTTAAACCTTCTTCATTTCTAAAGTCTGCTGTCTTAGCAAATGCTCCTTGTATCTTTCCTCTCATTTTATCATAGAATGCTTCTATTTCTGTGACAAGGTTTTCTAATTCATTTACTACTGGCTTAATGCCTTCAAATCCTTCATATGATTCTCCCCATTCTGCTAACTTAGCAGTGGCAGCTTCATTAATAGTATTTTCTCTTAGCATATTAACAATCATACCTTTAACATTTTCTTTTAATGCTTTTTTGATTGCAATATCCTTTGCTTTTTTATAATCATCTCCATCAACGTCTCCGTCTTTATCTAAATCTTTACCCTTCTTTTCATTTACTTCACTTTCATCGTGGTATCCTTTACCATCACAATGGTCACATCCTGATCCGTCACATTTTGAGCAAACATCTCCTGGAGGTCCTACTTCTTCTGCTAAGGAAGCTTCAAGTTTTTGATCTATATAAGATATTACGTCTGATTTAGCATGAGGTATCATTCCTGGCTCTGTCATTGGACCAGCTTTCCATTCTCCAAACTCAGAAACTACTAGGTCTACTGCTTTATCAAATTGAGGACCCATAGACTCTACATACCCGCCAGTTTCATAGTCGTTTTCTGTTACTATTTTACCACCTTGTACTTTTTTTCTACGAGCTTCATATAATCCTTCTACTCTCTTTTCTCTTTTAATGTATCCTTCTTCAGCTTCTCTAACTGGGAATAGTCCTTCGAATAATCCTGTTAGTGTTTTGTTTATTGCTGCTCTAAATTGTTTAAGATTATCTAAAGCTTCTTCTCTATCTCCTGCTTCTACTGCATCGATAACATATGATAAGTGCATTCCTTCACTATGATAGTTTACATCTTCGAAAGAATCAAAGATAGCTTGCATAGTTTTTAATGGAGTATTAATTCTAACTTTAAGTCCTGTTTTTAACATTCCTTCGTAATCAAAATCACTTGTAAATTTATCACCTATTCTATAAGGTTTTCCTTCTTCTTCTTTTTTATAATTTTTAACATCATCCATAAATTCGTCTGACATTGCTTCTTCTACTTCATTCTCTTGCATGTCTGTACCTGATTCATAGTTAACAGATACAAATTCTTCAAATTCGGCGTTTATTTCTTCATCTGAAGCTCCTCTGATATCTTGTCTATGTGTTTTTACAAAATCATGTATCACTTGTTCATCATACCCTTTAAATAAATGGCTGATTTCTTTTACTCTATGAGTTACTTGTTCTGCTTCCCATTCATCATCATCTGCTCCATACATCTCTTCTTTAAGGTGTTTAGCTTTTGCTGCTTCTAAGTCTCCTTTATATAATTGTTTGACTATCTTACGGCCTAACTCTTCTAATTGGTCCAAACTTAAAGCATGTTCCTTTTTAAAGCCTGCTAAGTATGCTGCTCCTATGTCTCCATATACTGCTGGATCTACTGCTTCTTCTGAACCTTCATCTTTTCTAGGGTCATCGTGCCATCCTGTAGCATTATCCATATCATTTTTAGCATCTTCTTCTGCATCTTCTGTATAAACACCTTCTTTTAGAGTAGCGTTTTTTAATCCGTTAAATACATCTACTTGTTTTTCTCCTCTTTTAACTTCAACTCTTTTATCGTGTTTATCTACATTATTATCTTCACCTGCTATCATATTGATATAGTGGTTTTGATTTTTCTGTAAGTTAGAGATTACTATCTGTCTAGCTGCATAATAATCTGCTTTTGCTACATTAGTAGTTGAATCAATTCCTTTTGCTTCTAATTCATAGTCAATACCTCTTTCGACTACATTAATGTTAAAGTTATCCGCTAATTGATTAATTGATTTCTTAGGAGCTGACTGATTTTCAAAGATCATGCCCTTATTCTTAAGAATCTGTACTGTGTCTGTATATGCATTGCTGTTAGTAATGAATTGTGGAAATTCACTTCTCATCTGCTGAACAAATACTTGTTTGCTCAAGTTGCCCTCTAGGACTGCATTGTATTTTTCTGTTGCTGTTCTCATTGACTATATTTCTTTGTATCCTTGTTTTTTTAATGTCTTTTTTGCTCTTGTAGCTTTACCTAAAAAATTTGGTGTTGCATACTGTTCTCCTGTTCCTGGTGTAAATGTTGCTGTTCCACCGGTAACATTAGCTTCTTTCATTACTTCTTTAACTAGTCCTATTAACTGTGATCTTTTCATAGGCTACTTAATTCATTAACTAAGTCATAATATTGCATAAGATTAACTAGGTGCGTATCTTTTACAGTTTCTTTTTTATTAAGAATGACTATACTTTTAGATATTTCAGTTAATTTTATTTTAATTACTTCGTCTTTAATATTTTTAGATAGACCTTCAACTTTTTTTGCTATTTTAGTTAATTCTTCATTAACTATGTTTCTTAGCCTTGCTGTTGAGTTTACTGAGGTTATAAATTCTCTAAGTATATTTTTCTGCTCAGGGAGTAGGTCTTTATAGTTGTCGTTAAATTTTTCTAATAATATTTTAAAGGTAAGAAGTTTAAGGTCTTTATCGTATCCTGAGTATTCTTCTATTAGGGAGTCTTTTACATTAGTCTCGTCTTGAGAATTATCAGTTAAGTGTTCTAGTATTGTCATCTTATTATCTACAAGAGATTTAGGGTCTAATACTTTAGTTGAATTGTAAGATTCAAATAAACAGTATAAAGCTGCTAAAGGTTTATAGTTTCTAACTTGAATACTAAAAAACTCTTCTATGTTATAGCTTTCCTTAATAGATGATATTAAATTGTATTTCTGTTGCTTTAAAGAATCTTGTGAGATCTTTCTAGCTACTTCAGATATACTTGCTAATACTGTCTCTGCTCTTTTTTGATTAATACCTTTAGAATTTATTACAAATTCATAAAGTTTAAACTCTGCAGCTAAAGAAGTTCTACCTGTAAAGTACTTTTTAATTATAGAGACAGCTGGGGAGTCCTTTTTAGATAAGGTATCCGCAGCAATCTGCTTAACTAATAGTTCAAATATTAGTCCTGTATTTTTATACTTAGAGTGTTTTATCTTCATTATGTACGTTTACTATTATAAATATGGGCTACTTACCTAAATCTTTTATGTTTTCCTCATTTAACAGGTCTCCGTCAGAAGAAGCTGTTTTTTTGGTGAACACAATGTTCTTAAGCATTGCCTCGTTTCGTAAGTACTCTACTTGGGTTTTTTTATTCCTTATCTCGCTAACATTTTCTGCATCACTAGGAAAACCACCGTGCATACCGTGTGAACCTAAAGGATCTCTTCCTCCCATAGCTGCTGTTGTTCCGTATACAGAAGCTTTTTCTTTCGGTCTTCCGCCTTCTGGTCCAGGTTCTCCCCAGTCAGATATAGGTTCATCTTTTTCTACTTCAGCATATCCTGCAGGAAGTTCGTCTTGGCCTCCACCTTTAGGGGTAGAAGTAGAACGTCTACCGTACATGGAAGCTAAATCATGTGGTGTACCGTAAGTCATACCGGATTTAGCAGGATCATTCCCTTCGGCATCGATTTGTGCTCTTCTAAATCCTCTTTTAGTATCTTCAAGAACTAAGTCTCTCATTTCCATATAAGCATCCTCTGATAGGTCGAATATGTTTTCGTAAATGTAATCTGAAGAGAAAAGTTTAGTTTCTTGCATTTGTGATGCTAGATCTATCTTCTCTTTTAACAGTGCTACTTTCTCTTGTTCAAATATAATTGAAGGAGTTGTTAGCTTAAGTTCAAAGTTAGTTAATGATTCTCCTGTAAATCCTTGTGTATATAAATGTACTAGTGCAATCTTAGTAAGTTCAGATTCTAAAATCTTTTGTATTCTTTCTACTGTTCTTGCAAATCTAATATCTTCTGCTGCTAAAGTTGCTTTACCGCTTAAATCTCCTTCATATCCAAAGTAGGCTTTAGGTATTTTTAATGCAGCGAATAACTTAGCTTGTAGGTACTGAACATCGTTCGTACCGTCGTATTCTAATCCTTTAGTAGTTTCAATTCTAGTTGATGTATCACCTCCTCTTACTGGTAGGTAAAAGTCTTCCATCATATTCTGCATGTTAAACTTCAGGTTATATTGACCTGTTTGAGGATCAACATAAGGAGTCTTTTTCATAGTGTTAACAGTCTTTTGCATAAACTGTTCAACTTCATTAGGAGGTATAGAGCCGACATTAACATAGAACATTCTCTTTTCTGGTGCTCTCATTATACGATGTATCAACATCGCATCTTCCATTAGTGTAGTTTGCTTAAATATTTTACGAGCTGGCTCTAGATAAGATCTTCCGTACGGTAAGTAATGTGTATCTGATATTAATCTAAAGTGAGCCATTTCGTAATTCTCTAGTGTTACTGCGCTACTTTTTTGATTCGGCAAATAAGATGTATCTGCTGATGCTCCTATTCCGTCAGGATTAAGTTCAAATATTACTTTGCTAGGATTTTCAGGATCTAACCCTTCTTTTCTTGCTATGTGGTATACTGTATAAGGAAGTACATTGTATACTCCAAACTTTTCTGCTATCTCTAATTTTAAAAAGAAATCTCCATATTTACACATATTACGTGTCCATGACCATAAGTTAAACTCAATGTTCATTACATCGTAAAAGAGGTTATATAAAACTCTTTGTATGTTTTCATCTGTTGACTTAATGCCTAGAATTTCGCCGAAGTCGTTTTTAACTGTAGCTTCATCAGCTATAATATCTAATGCTGATGCTATAATAGGATCACTATCCATGGCTTCGTAATCAGCATATAACTGTATTCTTAATGTTTGGTAATTAAGATTTGCGCTAAAAATATTAGACTTGTTATACTGGTATAGTCTAGTAAACCTGTCAAGTAGGGAGTTTGTTTCAAACTTACCTGTTTTCTGTATTTGGTTTATATCAGTAACCTTTAACTGGTTTCCTCCAACATTTCGTATTACTACGTCTGTTGCAAAGAGTCTAGTTAATCTACCAAAAAGGGTTTTATCAGCCATTTAGTGTTCGTTTTTTATAAATAGTATTATTTTAGTAACCAGGATATATCTTCTTCAGTATATCCATTATTAACAATATACGGATTATTTTGCATATTACCAACATTTTTTAATATTGCTGGGTTTTTGGCGTTTAGGTTATGAAAAGAAGATAACTGTGCTCGAGTTAAATCCATTCCCTGTTGTCTCATTCTTAGTGCTGTATCTCTAACATATAGCGCTGTTGCACAAGATATTATTAAATCATCATTATATCCTGTCTGTGCTTGAGGCTTTCCATTTTTCCATACGAATACTCTCATCTCACCAACTAACCTTTTAGATTGTATGGTAACTGATTTCTCCCTTACGTATTCAATCATCTTAGCAATCACTAGTGGTCTAGTTCTTACTGACATGGTAAATCCAGGTACAAGTTTATCTCTTTCATACTTAGACATATATGATTCAACTGTCTCCATATTACCTGTAGAGCTGTAATATAGGTTCTTATACTCTCTCTCCATTACTTGCTCAATGGTTGCCCATCCTATGTTAGCATTTTCTACAACTAACAGAGCGTCATTGTATTCTGAGGCAATTCCTACTAGTACGTTACCGTAGTCTTTAGGCGATAGTTTACCTTTATATTCAGCAACTTGTGTACAAGTTTCTATCTCGAATACATGAAATGCAGAATAATCTGCTGAGTCTCCTCGAGCTACATCTGCTACAACCATGTAAGATTTATTATAGTCTACGCCTTCCCATACCCATAAGTTACCGTCAACACCTCTTCTTTCCATTGGTTCTTTAATGAAGCTTTGTTCGATAAACATCATATCTTCAGGTTCGAAGACTGTATCACCGGAAGCTAAGAAATCACAGTCACATTCTTGTCCTGCCATTCTAGGACCTAAATCTGCATCTTGTTGATCTCTCCATTTCTGATCTCTTTCTGGATGAACAGTCCAGGGTAGTTTAACAGCTACAAAAGAATTTTCTCCTGTTTCTGCTTTTTCCCATGTTTGATGGAACCAGTTACCAATACCGTTAGGGGTTGATAGAGCCATACACTGACCACCGGTTGCTAGTGTTTGTTGAGCTGCTGCAAATGTTTCATCAATGTTATCAATAAATGCTGCTTCATCAATAAGTAGTAATGATACTGCTTCAGATCTAGCTGCATCTGCATTAGATGATTTAGCTGTTATTTTAGACCCGTTAGAGAGTCTTAACGATAATTTGTTTTTTTCTAATGCTGGTAGTTTTAGCCATTTAGGTAGCTGGTCATACATAAACATTGTCTTTGTAACTAAGTTACGTGCTGTTGCTTGTGTAGTTGCTAATGCTAGAACATTTTTATCTTTATGAAATAACATTAACCATAGTGAATATCCTGCAGCTAAAGTTGATATTCCTAACTGTCTAGATTTTAATGTAATAAGAAATTGGTTATCTCTAAATAAATGAAGTACCTTTCCTTGAAAAATATAAAGATTAAACAGTATACGTCCTCTAGTAGGGTGCTGGATATAGCAATATTTCTTCATGAAATACTCCGGATCCTTAGCACACTTAATATATTCCTGTGCTATTATCTTCTTTATGTCTTGTGCCATAACTTATTTTAGATCCTTATAATCTAGTTTTAAAACGTTTGCTCTTGAAGTAGTACCTAAGAACCCCTTTATTGGTACTGTTCTAATTGTAATACCTCTTCCTGCGTATCCTTCTGTATTTGATGCTTTTGAAGCATTTCTCTCAAATCGAATAATTGGCTTATCTTCTTTGTCGAAATCTTCAGCTTTTTCGTAATTTCTAGACGACGTGATAGTTAATGTGTCCTTACTGAATTTGAAGTCTAGTTCTGAGAATGTTCTTTTAACTACTACTGCTTTATCTGATCCAAATGCTAATGAATCGTATCCCATACCTGGGGCATTAAGTACAAATATGCTTCCGTAAGGTTTATTATTTTTAGGGTTGATCATATTTAATAGCTTTGGATTATCTAGATCCTGTACTAGTTTTAAATCTTCTGTGCCTTCTCCCATTCCTGGTGCTAGTACGCTATCGAATACATCTCTATGAGTTGTCATAGCTGATGACCATCTAAATGGACCATCTTTTTTTATTGATATAGGAATTTCTCCAGAGCTATTATAAAGTCTAATATCTGCTTTTTTGTTATCTCCGGTTTCTCTACCTACAGCTACCGCACTTTCAACATTAGGATAGTTAAAAACGATATTTCCTTGAGATGGTTTTATTATTACATTTATTGGACCACCATGAACACTAATTAATTCGTTTATTTTAGCAATGACAATAGCCTCATTGTCTAAGCCTGCGTCTCCTACTGAGGTTTGACTTTTATGTATAATCTCTATCCCCTGTGGTGTTCTAAATCCACCACCGCTTGAACCTGTAATTTGGTCTTTTTCATAACCTAAATTTTGAAGTGCCACAAAAATATCTGATCTCTTCTTATCTGTATAAACAATAATACGATTTTTAGCATGAGCTATAATCTCATCATCTTCTAAGTTAAGCTTTAGTATTAGTTCTTTACCGAGTGCTTGTGCTTCTTTAGAAAGGTATTCAAATGGATGTTTAGCTTCATTTATTAAATTAAAACCAAATATAGATTCAAACAAAGCAATATCCTCAGCATTATTAATATCTGGGTATCCTTTTTTGGTCTTATATGACCATTCTAGTAAAACTCTATCTATAAGATTCATATCTCTATTCTCCTATTATACTTTCTGCTGCTGCTGTAAATTGTTCAATTGCATCATGACACCAGTCATTTGATGTTTGGTCATCCCATAGTTTGACATCCTCTATTTCTTCTAGCTCTCTTTGAAGACCTTCTACTAGTTCAATTAAAAGCTTTCTATTTTTCCAGTTCTTACCTCCCCAACTCTCAAGTTCGTTTAACTCTAACTTGGAATTAGAAGTAAGTTTATTCTCTTTTAAGAAACTCTTAAGGTTAAAATTATCTTTCATATCTTTATTATTATGCTTCTGGTTCTGCTCCGTCTTCGAAGTCTATTTCTTCTCCTCCTAAATCTGCTGGTTCTGCTGGATCAGCATCTCCTGCTGGTATTTCTGCTCCTTCTTCACCTTCTTCTCCGCCTTCAGCTCCACCTTCTCCTCCTGGAAAGTCTCCTCCTCCGCCACCGCCACCTCCGGTGTCTTCAGCTTCGGCACCTTCTCCAGCACCTGTCATAGGACCTTCTTGATAGAGCCTAGTTAATTTATCTAATGCTTGTTGATAGTCATCAATTTTATCGATATAGTATCTCTTACCCATTATTTGAGCTTCAAAACCAGTACCTGTCCATTTTAAGATGTAGTGTTGTCCATTTTTAAGGTTAACCCTGAATGATGATGGTCTAGGTGAAACCCAATCTACTGTATCAACAAATTCTTTAAACTGTTCTGTTTGTAGTTTAATAATTGCTTTTTGTAGTGTAGGAAACTTACCTAAGATGGTGTCAGTAGCATCTTCTAGAACTGTCTCTTTTGGAGCGTCCATGTCAGCTGGTTCTTCAGGTGCTGGTTCTTCTTTCTCTTCAGCTTCTTTAATTAAAGGCGTATCGTATTTAATTTGTTTTAACTCAGATATTGCTTCTTCCATACTACGTCTCATTCTCATAAGTTCGTATTGTTCTGGTCTTTCAGTTCTTAAGTAAGATTGTAATTTTCTAAAGTTAGTTCTGATAAGTTCAAATAAGTCTTTTGCTTTTTGATCTCTCTGTACATCAGGAGAACGCATTAATTCTTTTAGATCAGCGATTATGTCTGAATAGTCTTTGTATAATCCGTGAAAAGAAGGAAGAGAGATTATTTTATGTCCTACTGAACCTGTATTCTTATTTACGCTAGTGGTTCTAAATAGTGTTTTCATATCACTTGATAGAAAATCTCGTTCGGGCCATTCTGATACTCCGTATCTTGCAGTGATTGATGCCTGCAATGATTTAGGTAAATCTGAAATCTTATGAGTATCCGGTGAATCTGCTGTTTCTTTCTCTTCTCTTACTTCTCCGAATGCTTCTAGAATTACGTTCTTTATATCTTCTATATTCATATCTTACTTCTTTTTCTTTCTGTAGTGATATCCATGTTCTTATGTGTCTGTCCTACTTTTGCATCTAATAAAGACTCTACATGCTTCTTTTGTTTAGTTAAGTCTTTAAGTTGAGATACTACTGATTTATCTCCTGCTTTATATTTCTTAGCTAAATCTTTCATAACGCCTGTTATGACATCATGTGCTTTTTGTAATTTAGCAACAGAATATTTACCGTTATTAAATTTCTTAGGTAATTCTGCTTCTTCTATATCTTCATCTTCTGCATCATATCCGTCTACATCATATACTCCAAAGTTTTCTAATTCATCTGTGGTATATTCGTTTGCTAATTTCTTAACAAATTCCGGTATGGATATAATCCAATCTGCTATTACTTCTACTGCTCCAGGATTATCATCAAAAAATTGATCAAAGTCTTCATATTCAATTGCATCGATTAGTTTATATACTGAAGGACGATAATCATCTTCAAATGTGTCTTCTATTTTACGTGCAAATTCTGGTACGGATCTAAGCCATTCTGATACTTCTTCGACTGCTCCAGGATTATCTTCAAAGAATTGCTCTAAGGTTCCGTAACCTATTGCTCCAGTTAATTCATCTATATCATTACTACCGTATTCATTTATAGCTTTCTTTGATTTTTGCTTACTTACATTATCTCTTTGCTTATTAGCATAGCTACCTTGTTTTTGGTCTGCAAATTCTTCTTCTATTTCTGATGAATCTTCTTTATCCATTCCTCTTTGCCTTAAAGCTGTCTTGATAGCGAATACAGCATCTTGCTCATCGTATCCGTATCTTTTAGCCATGGCTTTAATAAACTGGTTTACTTTTCTGGTTACTTCTGGGTTAAGGTTTTCATCAATATGGTGACCTTTTCCTTGTCCAAATTTTTCTAAACCTGGTTCAGCTATTTTACCTGTATTTACTTGCCCTCCTCCAAAGGATACTACTGATTTTTCTCCGCTTGGAAGTACTACTCTAGCAGCATTTGGAAGCTCATTGTACATTTCTAAGAACTTATATATAGAACCATTAAATTCAAACTTTTCTCCTATCTTGAGATCAGAAAGTTCTCCTTCGTATAATTCTTCTTCTTTTAAGGTATTAGGATTAAGAGCTACTAATTTATCTGCATACTCATCTCTACCGCTTCTTCTCAAGTAGTCTATATATCTCTGGTCTTCTTCTTTGGGACCTTCTTCTTTTTTCTTCTTACCGTAGTTATTTGCAAGCCAGTGTAATGCTTTTTCTTCTGACCAGTTCCAATTAGACATTATATAGTCGACTAATTCTTTGCCTTTGATTTCTTTTTCATTACCTTCTCCTTCTTCTATACTACCTTCTTCTTGAATTTGATATGCATCTCTAATTGCATCAATTATTTCTAAAGCTGCTTCTTTAGTATCAATACCATCTTCTGCGGCCATATCAGTAATTACTCTTACGATAGCATCTAAATCTCCTCTTCCTTCTTTTATAGCATCGTCATAGCTCATTTGCTTCTGACCTTTTGCTTTTTCTAAAGCTGTATCAATCTTATTTAGTATATCTCCATACTTGTCTGCAATAGGTCCTCCTTGCGGTTCTGCCTCTTGCTCCATGTCTCTCATCACTTGAGCTCTCTTAGCTTCAAGTTTATCTATGATAGCTTTTTTCTTAGGAGAGATACCGGTTTCTTTCTTCCAATTAGGATTAAGTCTTGGGCTAGATTTCTTAAGTTTATCTACTGTCTTCATGTCTCTACCGTGTTGGTTAATACCACGAATCTTCATAGCCCAATCACTATTGTCTACTGCTTCATCCATATCGACTGATTGTCCTACTAGTTCGATATCGTTAGCTCGTAAATCCATAACTAAATCGTACATGAATGCTTGAGGGTCTTCATCTGGTTCCTGGTAGAATTCTGAGTCTTTATTCTCTGAATCGTCGTACATGTCGTCAAAGCCATCTTCGTGTTTAAACGTAAAATAGATTCTTCCGTCATCGTACTCATCCATCTTAACATAGGTTGGGTCAATGTTATCATCTAATATTGATAAAGCTTTATCTAAGTCTTTTGTTGCAACTTTGATATAGTGTTTAGCTTTTCCTTCAGCCATTGCTTCTCCTATTGCTCTAGAAATTTTTCTTCTAGCAAGGCTTGGAGCTCCTTTTATTTTATCTATAATATTATCTAAATCTCCTGCCCAGTCCCAATTATTACCGTCGTCTTCTTTTATAGCCTTAGGCTTACCTAATTTTGCTAATGCTTTTTTAATTCTATGAAGTTTCTGTTCTTTACTATCTGCTTCTTTTCTATCTCCAGTAGCTTTTGACATCGGCCAAGGTTTATTAGTTCCATGTCCTTCATTTAAATCAGCGTCAAGTTCAAACTTCTTAAATTTATCTACGTCGTTGATACTTTTAATATGAACTCTTTTACCGTCTTTATCTAAACCATATACCTTAGAGCCATCATTTCCAGGCTTCTTAAGTTCAGCTTTAGCTCTACGTTTAGATACTGATGAAGACATACCTAAATCTTGTCTAGTTGCTTCAGATAATTTACCTAATTTCTTTAACTCCTTTTGTGCTTTTGAAATTTCTTTCTGAATGCCACTAAGTAAAGTTGTTTTTCCACTAGAAGCGGCTGCTGCTCTAGCTTTTGATAATGCTGCTATTTTAGATTTTAAATCTTCGGCTGTTTTACTTTCTTTTAATATCTTACCACCTTTAATTCTACTGTGTGCGATACCGTATACATCTCCATTTCCAAAGTCTACAGTAGCTTGAGTATCTGATATTTTGGTTATTTTACCTTTTTTGCCGTCTTTAGTAAGTGTATCTCCTACTTTTACTTCTGTAACTGCTTCACTAACTCTTTTACCTAGGCCATCTAAAGCATTTAAGTCTTGTATGTATTCACCTGTCTTAACAAGTATAGTACCTAATTTCTTTTTCTCTTCAGAATCACGTCTATCTTCTGCTTTTTTAGTAATGTGAAATAATGTTACTTCAGATACTGCAGGATTAAAGCTAGGGTCTTTGTCTTTAAAGTTACTATTATAATACTGTGTCTGATGTATTCTATAGTCTTTACCTTCATGCTCTAAATCATGGTACTGAACGTGAACGAACATTGGTGCGTGATTTCCCATTCTAGCTTTGATGCCACTCTTATCATGAGCTTTTAAAGCTTCTATGGCGTCGTTTTCACTAGCAACACCTTTAGGTAGTATTTCTGCAAAGATGCCTTTGCCGAACATATCTGGTCCGTTTGCATTAGCATCATCAATTAGTTCTGAACCTCTAAATGATCGATCTGTGTATTCATTTAATAGTTCTTCGTTAGAATAGTCGTCGTTTTCTCTACGACGTTTCATATAATCTGTTTCAATTTCTTCATCATCTCCATCAAATTCTGCTGCCTCTTCTAATCCTTCTATATTAGTATCTTCTAATTCAATTCCTTGTGCGGCTAATTCTAATCCTGCATCATATCCGTCTTGCTCATCTGGGAATATATAATAGTTGCTACCATCTGTTTCGTATTTATCTCTAAACATATCTGCTAATATGTATAAAGCTGCTCTTGCTGTTCGTATTGATACTTCGATGAAGTAATTATCTGCTTCATTTAAGTGGCTTTCTGATTCTGATAGTGATTGGAAGTGTTTAAGTAGTTCATTAGCTAAAACGTCTACGTTAAGTATAGGTTCACCGGAAGGTTTAACTCCTACTTCTACTAGAGGTTTAGTAAATGAAAAATCAGCCAATATTAATTTATTATTCTCTATATGGAAAGCAAATTCATCTCCATGATTATTATCTTTATATTCTACGTCTATCTCAAAAGACATAGCTTCGATGTTTATAGCTCTAATACTTTGAATTGCATCACCTGCTTTCTTAAGAGCAATGATTACTGCTTTACCTGTTAATTTAGCAAGCTGCTTAGTTGCTTCAAGGTTAAATTCTACCCCGTTGTTTTTATTAAGACGATCGTTTTCTTTAGTTAGCTTAACATTTGCTCCTTTTTTTGAAAGCTCTAATGCCTCTCCTTCATCGTCAGTAAAAATAGTACCTGACTCTTCTTCTTTAATAATGGTAAGTTTACTTTTAAGACTTTCTTCTAGGGTTTGAAGTTTCTGTATTGTTACAGCTTGTGCTGCAGGGACTTGACCTCCTTTGTAGGTATTGTCGAGTGTTTCTAATGCCGATTGACATTTAGTTAGCCGTTTTTTTATCTCTTCGTATGTCATATTACTTCTATTTCGTGGTAAAGGTGAATTTACGCTTTTATATAAATAGGTTTTTAATCCCAAATAACTGATTATAAGGTCTTAGCTGATATTACCCATCAAAAACGCTAGTTGCTTGAGTGCATTATTAACATTCTAATTATTACTCCTGCTAATATTCCAAAAATAATCCACAGGGCTTTATTAACTCCGTTTCTCCAAGACTTTAATTCTTGAACATCTATCATTTTTTCCGTAAAATCTTTTCTACCAGACTGCATCTCTATTCGATACTCTGTATTTTTATTAGTATTTACTACAACTCCATCATCTGGGTTGAGCAGCGTATACTTTAGGTCTGACATGTTATCTTTTAGGCTATCCATATCTTTCACCATCTGCTTAAGTTCTCCGTTAGGCATATGAGTTTTAATATGCTTAATTTCTAGTAGAACTGATGATAGTAATTCTTTTTGAGTCATTTGTAAATATTTAATTCGGTTGTTATTACCTCTTGACTATAAATATATACAAAATTACTCTTCTATATGAGTTCTTAGTATTTTAACGTATTCTTTTAAGTCGCTCTTAATTTTATCTTTATAACTTTTAGATAGTTTATTCCAACCTTCTTCATCTCCGTGTTCAGTAACGATTGAAGTTTCTGATTCAAGAGATTCATAAACCCATGCTTCCATGTCTTTAATGAAGGTTTTTATGTTTCCGGAAAGCATTTTCTTTTCATAGCTTTCATAAAGACCTGCTGCTTTTAAACTAGCTTCATTATCAATTGTGCAATCAAAACAAAAGCCATGTATGTAAAACATTTTCTTATCTAAACGTTTTTTCATAGCTAATTTACACTTAGGGCATGCAATTGGAAATTTTGAAAGCTCTTTTAACCCATCAAACTTAGTAATATTCTGTTTAAGTCCGTTTTTAATCGTCCACTTTTTACCAGACTCTTCCCAAATCTCTCCTTCTTTATGTCTTGAAGACGTCTTTTTATAGCCTACTTGATCTTTTGTTTTAGCTGTAAAGTCTTTATTGACAAGGTTTCTAACTCTCTGTACGTCTGCTTCTTTAAATTCTTTCTTTAATAACGATTCGCTACTCATAACCAAGTTCTTTTAGTTTCTTTATTACTGGGGTAACGTTTCCGTCTTTGCATCTAATAGCTATTCCACCTGATGCTTCCCACTCTTCTATGTTAGACGGCTTATCGTCTATTAGTATACTGTTTTCATTTGCGTATTGCTGTTTAGATTTTGAATATGCAAATATGACTTTAGGGCTTTGAGGTAAGTTATTCTTTACCCATGTATTTTTTCCTAGTCTAGAAGTATTATCTCTAGAAGGGGAAGTCAATAGGGTAGGTTGAAAAGGTGCTATAAAGCTCCATAATCGCTGTCCTTCTGGCATCCAATTCATTTCTGACCAAAATCGTAGTCCTATCTTAACATCTATCAAGTTCCAAAATGAAGGAGTGCCGTGCTTCTTTTCGTAGGCCTGTGGATGCATACCTGTAAAATGATCAAATCTCTCTTCAAAGTCTGTTAATACTCCGTCCATATCGCAGTAAATCTTATACTGTGAGATGTCTTTCTTTTCTTCTGTATCTAGAAGTTCTGCTAATTTTAATCTACTCATTATAACCTTTGTTTTATGCCTAATTTAGGTAGGCGTTTATTCCATAAGATACGAATTTTTTTGCGATTCTCCAACTCTACACCAGCTTTTTCAAAATAATCTTCTACTACATCAGTAAAAGGAGTTTTAGATTTTTTAGCTTTAAAATACATACCTTGTATCATAGCATCTACTTCTTTAGGAAGTTTATAGTATTCGTCTTTATCCATTACGCCCATATCTATCATACCTCTAACTAATTCATCGTCCTCTAAATATTTACCTTTTCTAAGATTCTCTCCATCTTGAGTTAAATGTTCTAATTCGTGCCTAACGACATCTTTTAAGTCCATTGAAATTTCTTGCCAATTAGGATTTTTTGGTATTTGGAATTTAATACTCAACATAGGTTGAATGTCGTCTCCTTCGTCATCGATTCCAGCATTTGCTCCTCCGTCTGGTTTGTACGTATCTTCTGTAAATTCTGCGTACACTTCTAGGTCTGTTTCAAATTGAAGAGAGGGTATATCTACTTCGTCGTGGTCTGGGTTGCCTATTCTAAAGGAAAGTTTTACTTCTTTTTTTCCTGCATCATGCGCCTGTTTAAATGTACTAAACGCTAAAGAAGATAAAGTATTTGTTATTTTATCATAATTTCCTTCGTTTAATGCTTTTTGTATAGGTGTATTGTCTTTGCCGCATTTGTGACATATAAATAAATCATTACCGCCGTCTACTATATCCCAACTCCATTTGCATCTAGCACAAACTATTTTATCACCTTCAATTGTTTCATTTTTTTTTTTTGATACGTCTTCTTCTTGTAATGCCTGGTTATTTTTAAGATTATCTTCCCAGTTTCTGAATGTAATATTTCCTACTAAGTACGCTTCTTTTTCTAATTCTAAAAGAGCATCGTCGTCATTAGTGTTTTGAGTTTGTATGTTGTGCAATCTACCTTCTAAATTCTGTATATGGTGAACCATTTCATGTGTAAATGATCTACATATATCTTTAGGATGTCTTCCAGTAGCATATAATACAATCTCCTTAGTATTAGGGTCGTAGTATGCAGTTTTTCCAAAAAACTTAGCTGCGTTTTCTTCGTCCTCTCTAACCTTAATTTCAGGGAGAGGTTGTATATTCATATTTGTATCAAGCATGTACTCTAATATAGAACCGATATGTTCAGTATAGCTTGGTCTATTTTCAGTAGTAGTTTCTGGCGGTATTCCTTCTGGTCTTTCTATTTCTTCTTTTACAAAGTACTCTGATAGAAATCCGTCTATGTTATTTCCTATAACTTCTGCTACAATTTTATCTTTTAAACTTGTCAATATGTCTAATATTTCTACTCTAGATAACTCTTTTGGGAAAAAGTCTACTATTTGATCTAAGCTACCTCCTAATATACTATTTCTAAAATCTGTTGCTCTGACCTTGCTATCTGGTGCTGCTGCAAATGCTAATCCTTGAACGTTAGGAGCATTTTTAAATGTTGTGACTCTTTTTAAATCTACAAAGTCAGAATCTCCTCTTATTCCTGTTATAGCTGCAAATGCTGTATCGGGGTTTGCTTGTGCATAATCTTTAGCTGCAAACATTGGATTTTGTTGTCCGTCTAATATTTCTACATTACCTAATTTCTCAGAATAAATCTCCCATATAGACATTGCTTCATCCTTTGTTATACCGTTTCTCTCGCCGGCTCCAACAAATACGATAACCTTATCTATTTTAGGTTTTTCACCATCTGTGCCACTTAGTATATCTGTACCTTTTTCTTTATAGTTATCTTTATCGTATATTGCTCCTCTATAGGAACCATCAAGTAGAGCTTTCACTACATTGAAATGGCCTCTATGAGGTGGTTTAAAAGCTCCTGGATATAATGCTATCATGCTAAGAAAGATTGTAATTTAGAATCTATCTCCTTAGGGGTAGAATGTTGAAGTTTTTCTTGAAAAAGAGGGCTGTATATCATATCAGCTATGTTATCTATTATTTCTGAATCTTTAGCGTCTTGTTTAATTTTACTTTCTCTGCTCTTAGTTACTGCATCTTTAAGTTTATCCTGTCCTGGCCCTACTCCATTTTTTTCGTAGAATTTTAAGAATTCATTTTTTATAGCTTTATCTTCTGAGCGATTATCTTTATCCCATTGTACACTGCCAACGTGTTTATTAAACTCCTGTTCTGTTTCTTTGTCCATTACTACTGGTTTAAAGAAGGAAGATCCTCCTATGCCGTTTTCTTGGTTATATTTATCTAAGTATTCTTTAATTCCACTAGCACCGTTCTTTGCTGCTGCATTAAATGCTTCAATTGGTTTATCATATTTACCGCCAAAGTCGTTAACAAATATAGACATCTGACCTTTTAGCTTTTGATTAAACTCTCCGATTTTTTGGTAAGCGTTTCTCCAAGTTGAGAATACAGCTGTTCTAGGTACATTTCTTTCAGCTCTAGCAAAGTTAGAGATATAAGATATCATTGGATGAGAATATACCATAACCATGTAAATATCAAAATCTGCTTCTAGTAGTTGAACTAATGTTTTATCAAACCCAACTCCTGAGGCTGTGGTATCCCAAACAAAGCTAGTTTTGCTTCCTGCTGCTGCTTGTACGTCTTTGGTTGTTTGTTTTGCTGCTGCTCCTAGGTTGTTGTGGTACGGATGAGACGGGTCTTCTATATACTTGTCTGGGTTGAATTGTACGAGGCTTGTTAGGGACAATTGCTTTAGGAGGTAGGTTTTGCCTGATCCTGCTCCCCCCGCCATTATTACCGCTTTCGGACGACCTGATGCTTCTAGTATTAAGTCTGATAGTTTGATCATTATTATTCGGGTTATTTATTACTCTTACTTCTATATTTTTTTCTCTTAGTTTTCTAGTAACTTTATCAATACTTCTTTCTATTCTTGGTCTAACGTTAACTATGGTACTTCCTACAGTGCCGGTATAAGCAGTTGAACCTCTTCTTCCTTTAATATAAGAAGTATTCCTTCTATTATTATAATTAGCTCGGTAATTCCAATTGTTGTAGTGGTTATACCCGCTGTTCCATCCATAATAGTTATTCCAACCATAAGGATTGCCCCATTGATTAGAAGACCATCTTCTGTTATTCCAACTATAAGACCATCCCATACCGAAAGAACTGTTGTTATAAAAAGGGTAATCCCATATCCAAGCGTCCCAAAACTGGTCTTGATTCCAGATTGATGCATAGAAGGGATATCCATTTGCTCTCCTAAAATTCCTAAAGTATCTATTATTGATAATTGAGTTGTAAGGCTGTCTTTTAGCATATTGGCCAAAGTTGTACCTGAAATTAAAGTCGTCCCTAATAAGTCTATTTAGTTCGAACTCATTATCTACAATATTAAGCTCTATCTCATTACCATCTCCATCATAGATAGGATCATAATTTAATGTTGATACTTTGAAGGTGCCACACCCAGTTAATAATATTAATACTACTATCATTGCGAGTACTCTTGCTTGTATCTTCATATTTAGTGGTTTATATATAAATATACGAAAATTACTCATCAAAACCTAATTTATACCATTATATTTTAATAGTGGTAGGATACGAATGGTACAAAGGTTCTGTTGTTGGATGATCTAACTTATATAATTTATATATTGTTTGAAATAATTCGAAGTTTTCTTCTATCTTATCAATAGTTTTAATCTTCCATCCTTTACCTTGGTATACTCCTTTTTGTTTCGACGGGCCTCTTGACTGAGCTTTTAACCAGATTATACCTGTACGTTCAATTTTCTGTCCTCTAACCTCTTCCATACCTTTAGCATAAGCTGCTAATTGTAAATCATATGACCTATGTAGATTGTTTGAAGTCTTTAGGTCTAATAACCAAACTTCACCGTCCATCTTTACTACAAGATCTGCTGTTCCAGCATACTTGTGTTCGTCTGACCATATAAACTGTTCTGTAGAAATTAATTCAGGTTTATGTGTTTTCCAAAAGTCAGCAAATTTAAGTATCATTGACCATACTAATTGAGAGTATTTAGCATTACCGAAATCATCCATCCATGATATCTCTTCTCCAAGTACTAGCCTTTCTGCTGCTTCATGTACCTGAGTGCCTTCTTTACCTGCTTTTCTCATAATAAGATCGGCGTTATGCCCAACGTCTTTCAACCAGTTGTCAAAAAACTTATTCTTGGGCATATATTGGAGTATTGTTGTTACGGACGGGTAAAACACTCCTTCGCCTCTCTTGTAAACTCTTCTATCTAAGAAATTAATCTGTTTTAACTCAGGATTAAAATCCAATCTTTTCTTTGCATTCTCTTTTAGAATGTTCGTACCTTGTCTAATCATATTGATTCTAGTTTGTATCGCATTAGAGTGTTTAAAGTTACCTCTTCTGCCGTCTGTATTAAGTGAGTGAATGCATTAAAACCCATCTCACTAGGATCTTTTTCTTTAAGATTAACTAGGTAGACCCGTTTACCTAGGTTTATAAATTTTTCTGTATACTCTATAGCTTTTTTTGTAGCGTCACTATCTAATGCTATGTAAATATCTTTTACCGTACTTCTTAATAGTTTCTTCTGTAGTTCATCGCTAATTGATTTACCTAAAATAGGTATTGCATTACGCCTTATCGCCATTGCATCAAAGACACCTTCACATAGCACTACTGGTTGGTTCCAGTTAATTAAGTTTTCAAAAAATATTATATCTTTCGAAGCTTCAGGGTTTTTATATTTAAAATAGTTTCCATCATGACTTCTTGCAACAAAGAAATTGAGTTGATTGGATGCATTATAACTTGGGATAATAATTCGTCCTCCATAGTCTCCACCTGTGCAGTATCCAATACCATATTTAATAAAATCATTGTCGGTAAGTCCTCGTTCATATAAGTATTTTCTAATCTTATTAGCTATAATCGATGTAGTAGTAGCTGAGTGTAACGGTTGGTACTCTTTTGGTAGCTGTACTACTTCGGTTGGGGTATAACTGTAGTTTGAACCTTTCGGCAAGTATTTCATTACTTCCGATGCTAGTTCTGTTGGTGTTTTTAATTGGAATAATAAAGAGCGTATTGTTGTACCACGAGTTTGACAAACCCAGCATTCCCAAAAGTTCTTGCCTTCTTCGTTAGTAGCCATGTTTATTTCCAACTTCGGCTTTCTATGATTGCAGAAAGGGCAGTTGAAAGCATGATTACCTCTTGCTCTCTTATGACTCTTGCCTAGAATATTTTCTAGTGAGCCTAGTAAAAATGTATAGTCCATATTTTGTCCGTAACTATTATCTTATAATATAAGAATAATAATTCGAATTAACAACTATACATCAATATGTTTAAGTTTACCGGATTTAGGATGTTTCATAAAGTTTCCATCATGAGTTAAATCTAGCTCATCAGCAGGTATTCCTAACCTGTTAGCTTCTTGTTCTAGAGCTGCAATAAATTCATCTGTGATTTCTGCTTCTGGGTTATCCAATTCAGAGAGTATTTCCATTGTTATAACTCCTAAACGTTCATCATGCCTCTTAACATCGAATATATGTACAAAGTTATTTGTTTTTTTACCTTTAATTAATTCCGCATGGTCTAATTCATCTCCGTCTGTTGTTACTTTAACAGCTTTACCTTTTAAGAAGTAAACTGATCCGTAATCACCTGAACCTTTATATATACCTCCAGCATCTTTGATTGCATCAACTAGCTTGTTGAATGCTGGATCGTATTCTATACCCTCGTACAGAATTATGCTTGTTAGTTTCATTTTATAATCTTTCATATAAATAGCTCAGTTTATTGCAGGGGCTTTATTACCGGTGTAATCCATTTAATTTTTAAAAAGTGGAATGGCGGGTTCGTCTTTTCAAAATAATCGTCATGTATGTATTTAATTAATTCTTCTGCTACATGCGGATAGTCTTCTAATACGTTATCAACATGAGGATTAACTTGGGATCCTGTTGAGTATTCATAGTCAGGATTATCTGTACCTAACATGTTATCATCTAGTTGAGTATGTACTTGACTAATCCAAGATACATATGGGGAATACACGTTAGGAAACGTTAAGTCACTGTTTAAAGAGTGTAGTAGCAAATCTGCAGCCATTTTTACTGTGCTATGATTATCTACTAACCTATTTATTGAATCTCTAGTATATAATACAGCGTGTGCTGCTAACCCTGTAAAGTTCTCCGGTCTTTTTAAAAACTTATTATAGTCTTGTCCTTTTATTACATTATTAGCTGTACCTATGAATACCCAATCAAATGTTCTTTTTTTAATTCCTTCTATAAACTTTTTATATTCTCCTGTATATATACTGTCCATTAACCCTTCAGTTGGTCTTGCATCATCTTCTAATATAAGAAACCTATCTCCATTTTTCATTCGATTGCATACTCGATATGCTCTGAGGTGAGAAAAGGCTATGGCAAGTATGTTTTTAGTTAAACATAAATCTACTATGTCATAAAACTCTTTTCCGAGAGAAAATTCTCCTACGCTTTCATTCTCAATAAGTTCTTTAAGGTTGAAGTCATCTGGTGTAACTGCAGGTATGTATTCGTACTTAAAACCAGAGAAGTGACTCCAGGCATGTTCAAAATCTATACGGCGTTGAGGTTTTTTAATGTCATGTATTACGTAAATAGTATCTGCTCCAAAGTTTTGAAGATCAAATTTTACCTCTTTTATCTTACTCCCAAGTGTATTTTTAGTTAGTTTCATATTACTATTAATTCTTTTAATAAACTATAGTTGAATTTTTTAATGTGGTAATTGTCTATTTCCTTTAATGTGCCCATTACATTAGTAAACTCTTCTGAGTTGATCATTTCTTTATGTGTGTTGTATTGTTTGATTCCGTCAAGGTCAAAGTACTTTACATTTCCATCATTGTCGATTGCACAATTATATACGTTAAAGATATCAGTTAATAGTATGTTGTTTTTAAATGCTACGGTAAAATGTCTTAGTAGCTTTACATATAAATATAAATCTACAACCCATTTCCAATCTCCCCATATAGGATGAAATTTATATTTTTCAGAGATTACATCACCCATTGGATATTTTTCTTGTATAGCATATAAGACTCCTTTATATACACCAGCATGGAAGAGTTTTGGAGTTATTCCATTTTCGTATAGAAATTTATCTGTTTTATAAATTGTTAATAGGAGCTCTTTAGAAGCCACAGGTACTGTATGTTTAAATATGTTCTTATCTAAACTTGCTTTGCATGGATATATAAATTTTAATAAGCTATCTTCAAAATAGAATACTTTGTGGGTATATCTAAAATCAGTTGCTGTTTCAATTGCATTCGTATATCTATTTTCTATAATGGACTGACAGCTTTTATCAAGTTTATATCTACTATCATACTGCTTTAGTTCTTCATCAATCTCTTTTTCTATAGAAGACCAATCTTTATATCCTAGTTCAAATCTATTTCTTTCTGGTGTATGATACTTATGAATTTTTATATCGTTTAGGAAACAATCTATGCCTTTATTTATTTCAATATTCTGCTTTTCTTGTAATTCACTACCTAATCTAACACCTAGAGTATCTACCCAATCTCCTACCTTTCCTTTTCTAAAGTCATTATCTGTATAAATAATATCTTTGCTTTTCTCAGAAATAGATTTTAATCTAACATCTACAACTGGTAAGCTAGTATTTATTGGCTGCTCTAAAAATTTTCCAATCTTATATACTGATGCTTCATATTCATTAATTACTTCTTTAAAAGATATTAACTCTATATCGAGACCTAAAAGCTCTTTGCTCATATATACAGAGAACCAATTCTTATAGTACTGTATTAATAGTTCAGATAAGTTGTCATATTGTTGGTCAATTAATTCATAACCATCCATATCGTAGTTATCGTAGAAGTCTGTGAAGGAGCTGTAATTGTCTTTATATCTTGGTCTATGGTAGCATGAATTTATTATGTCTCTAATATCTCTATAGATAATAATAATTTTAGATTCTGAGAAGAATCTATCAAGTTGGGTGTTAGTTTCTTTGCTGTGTTTATATTTTAAATAATCTTTATAGTCATGTGCATGAGTCCAAGTAACCTTTGGATGATTGACGTAAGGCTGTTTATAAGAGTAACTGCCCTCGTTCATAGCTGTTTCAAACTCACTAAACTCTTCAGGAGTAAACCCAGTGTAGTCAATATAGTTGTAGTTGATGCTTTCGTACCCGAAATTATTTACTACTAAATCTGTAAGTAAATGTGTTCCGCTTCTTCTAGCAGAGACTACTATAACATTTTTTTTAGAAGCCATTTATATTTTTTGTTCTATTATACAGTCCCTTATCTGGATAGGTAAAGCAGCAGTCATTAATTAGTCTCACACCGTTTCGTTTTAACATATCTTTATAGTTGTCTGTTGCTTCGAAATAAGAAGAACTACCACTGTGCCAGTTATATCTAAGGTGCTGTAGCCCTTCTTTTCCATACCCGTATTCGTCGTAGAACCATTGGTAGTCTTCAGAATGTTTATCTAATAGTTCTTTATCAAAAAATTGTGCGAAATCTCCTACATTCTTATATATTGAACGTTTATACTTTCTAGCATCGTCAATACCTAAAGGGGCAACTCCTAGCAAACTAGTGGCGTGTTCTAAAAAAGCTTCTTGATTATGTACTGCATCTTCGTACCTTAGTACAGTACAATTATCTCCAAAGACCTCTCTATAGTGGCTGATTAAGTTTAATTGTTTTTGAGCTATTTCGTTTAAAAACTTAACAGATTTAAAAGTATCAAAGAATTCATTTTCATAATCTATCCCATGCAGGTGTATTTGGTTATCGAAGAATATTAAATTCATTGCTATTTCTCTTGGATCTGTAATTATTACAAATACTTTTGTTTTAGCTTTCTCAATTAAAGGCTTAGTAATGTTTTCTCCTAAAGTAATATGAGTTTTTGCCCAGAGGTCTTGAGAAACTAATTCGGGAAAATTCTCTCTTAATACTTCTTTACCAAATTCTGATCCTGACAGTCGCCAACTTACTACAAGGTACTTATTATTCTCGATAGGTTTTTGCATCCATGTATAGATATCATCCTGTAGGTACCCTGGTCTTATTTCAACAAAGTTCTCTTTCCTTGGTATAGCTTCTATATGTCTCTCTGATTGAGGGGTTAGTACTTGAGGAAAATATTTTTCTACATAAGCTCGTTGAGGTGTGTTTGGTTTAGTAACCTCAGCATATTTTTTAAATATGGGATTAGCTTCATCTAAAGATGTTTGGATAGTAGAGAATAAAGTATCAGCTATTATTGGATAAGGTATATACTCTTGTAACCAAGGATAAGAGTTTGTCACCATCCATACATCGTTTGGCGATAGCTGTCTAAGTTTAACATCTTCACAGAATATTTTAGCTGCTTTTGGTTTAATAGCATAAGCATGGTGACCTAAGAAATGGTGCTGTATGGGTGGCTGAAGTCCTTCTATTGGCTCCTTATATGTCATTTCATACGGCCTTATGTAACTTGGTCTACCGAAATTAACACACCTATCAAACTCAATATCTGGTATGTTATCTACAAATATTGCATCATGTTCTAAAATTAAAATAGGCTCTCCTAGCTCAATACATTTTTGCCAGAGAAGATAGTGTGAAGCAAAGCATGCTCCAACATTGTCTGGTCTTGCATAATTATCAAAGTTATTGTCATAGGGTAGAATCTCTTCCCATAGGTCAGGGGTTATAGCTTCAAATGTTTCAATTGTCTCTCTATAACCT
>TARA_R110000803_G_scaffold40778_5_pt1 | contig 25509 bp, 24 predicted proteins | sample TARA_R110000803 | Tara Oceans TARA_R110000803 (sample SAMEA4397772) | marine metagenome | biome: Polar Biome; feature: [SRF] surface water layer (ENVO:00010504); material: water (ENVO:00002006), including particulate matter (ENVO:01000060) such as... | depth 5 m | reverse complement strand
TGTCCCTATGTATAGTGGGGATGTAGAAGTATCTAAACACCTAAAGGAGCAATAAAATGCCTAAAAACGAAGTTAAAAAAGTAAAAAGAATAGATTACGCAGCTAAGAGATTAACCCCAGAGGCTATGAAACTGTTTAAAAAAGTAAATAGTAAATATGCACCACCAAAAGCTTTGAAAGCGTTTAAAAAAGTTCCTAAAGCATCAATTGCTAAAAGAGTTCTTGGAAAGACATTATCAAAAGCAATCCCCGTTGTTGGAGTTGCTCTAACAGCTTATGAGATTGCAAAGGGTGCTAAAAAAGTTGGTAAATCAATAAAAGCTAGGTCAGCTTGCAAAGAGAAGGGCGGAGTTTATAAAAAAGGCTTTTGCATTACTTCTAAAAGTATAAAAGAAAAAATGAAAAAGAAATAATATGGATAATATTTCAACATCTATTGATTTACATGGCATCCCTATAAAATATGTTTATGTGGGATTGCACTCACCATTTTATACGGTAAAGATGAAGAAGAAATAATGAAACGTGATGATATAGATTTTATGATTACTTACATAAGCATCTTAGGGTTAATTACTTCCTTTTGCTTCATAATAGAAAAACTAATGGGATAATGAATAATGGATTTCATGGCAATTTACGGGGAAGCCGGGATGATAGGCGTAGTGGGCGCAATGTTTGTATATTTGGTGGTCTCGATGTCAAAGAAATCGGATTTACAAGCTCAAACGCTAGAAGATTTAAAGATAGAGAATCGTGGACAAAGTGAAACTTTAGAGAACATAAATGGTATGGTAATAAAATTAATTGAAAGATGGAATAAGTCAGACGAAATATCTCTAAGGCATAGAGAAGATATGGTTCGTGAAATTAATGATTTATCAGAAAAGATAAGCTACATAAGCGGAAGGATGAATGGTAAAGGCAATGGTTAGTTTAGCAGAGATATATAATAATCAATATAGCAAAAAGGAAAGTGTGAATCCTCCCAAGCAAAAAGAAGAGCAACCTAAATCCAATCAAATTAATTTAGTTTTGCATATGCCTGAAGTGGGGATGTTAGTAAGGCATTTAGATTTATTGTATTCTAAGATGATGATTAATCAGCAACAAGATTCACCAACAATTAGTTGGTTTAATCCCGGTCAGGGGGCTGTAAAGCAGTCTCAAAGTGTAAACTAATGGATAGTTTAAAAGTAAGCGGAAGTAGCTTTGCAAGTATGGGTGCTTTGATGTATGAGGGGATACCTTGGGTATTAGTAGTAGTAATTGGTATACTCCAAATAGTATATTTGACCTATAAAATAAAAAAGATAAAGGAGTCGTAGTATGGACATTAAAGGAATGCTAATTAAAATAGCTGAAGAGCAAGCAGAGAAGATGCAAGACGAGGCTATGAGGCATTTAGCTTCTGATGAATTCTCTGATATGTTAGCAACTAAAATGAATGAGAAGATTAATATCCCATTTGTTAAAGAAGAAAAAGAGCAAAAGTTCTTTGAAGAAATGATGGATATAGTAACTGATTTATTATCAGGTGTGTTTAAAGGAGGCAAGTGATGGCAAGTAAACAATTAATCGCATGTATGTCTAAAGCTAATGGGGATTCTAAAAAAATAGCAGCGTGTAAATCTTCTATGGCGAAACAAGTCCCAAAAGCGACAATGCAAGAGCAAAGAGATGCTTATCAAAGAGAGGAGAACGCTTTAATAGACAAAAGAAGAAGAAAATACGGTTCTGAGGTGAACTCTCCCGATAGTGTAGTAGTTTCTAGGCGGAAAAAAGAAAAGAAAGAAAACAGGAAATTGGAAAAGGACTATCATCGCAGAGGAGTCACTGCTCTGAGAAAGAGAAGAAAATAATATGCCAGCAATAAAGAAACAACCTAAGAAAGTTGAGAAGTCTGATAATACGTCAGAAGAACTGAATGAAGCTGTGACATTTATCCTTGATGAATTAGATGCTTTAAGAGATAAAGTTGATAAAATCTCAGGTAGAATGGGATTGTAATGGCTAAAACAGCAGCTTGGCAAAGAAAAGAAGGTAAAAATCCTAAAGGTGGATTAAATAGAAAAGGTATAGAATCGTATAAAAGAGAAAATCCCGGTTCTAAATTAAAGATGGCAGTGACTACTAAACCTTCGAAGCTTAAACCAGGTTCTAAATCAGCCAATAGACGTAAATCTTTTTGTGCTAGAATGTCTGGCATGAAAGGCCCAATGAAAGATGAAAAAGGAAGACCAACAAGAAAAGCCCTAGCATTAAGAAAATGGAATTGTTAAATGCCTAAAAATAAAAAACAAAGTTTAAAATCAGCATGTTGGAAAGGGTACGAAGCAATAGGATTTAAAATGAAGAATGGAAAAAAAGTCCCTAATTGCGTACTTATTGGAAAGAAAAATGGCTGATGTAATTGGAATGGCTGATGTATCTACACCAGATACAGGAAAAGGAAGTCAATTAAAAACAGGTGGAATAAACAGGAGTTATAATATGCCAAGTAAATCTAAAAGATTAATAGACTGTATGGGGAAGGCAAAAGGAAATGCTAGTAAAGTAAAAGCTTGTAAAATAAAATTTGCGACTGAAAGTAATACATCGAAACAACATGGATATAAACCAAAGGGGTAATTATGCCAAGTAAAGAAAAATGTAAAAAGATGGTTGGTAAAGGGAAAAAATATTCAAATATGAAAGATTGCATTTCTTATGGAAAAAAGAAAGTTGATAATCCATCTTCAGATTCTTATAAAAAAGAACAAGGTAAAAAAGCGGCTAAGTCATATGGCCGAATGACTGGGGCGGCAAAAGGCTCAGCGGCTTATGCTATCGCAACAAAAGCATCTGGGAAGAAACCTAACCCAGTTGGATTGATAGCTAGTTCTGCAATTGGAGCTTTGTATGGACAATATAAAGCTGTAAAAAAACATAAATCTAATCGGAAAAAGAATAAATAATGTCTAAACGAGTAGATTTATTTGGGCATGATAAAGGGGCTGGTGATACTATCAGTCGTATAATTAAAACTGTCACTCGTGACAAAATAGAGGAGTGTGGAGGATGCCAAAAGCGTCGAGATATATTGAACAAGCTGATTCCTTACAGGAACAACGAGAGCAAGCGTTACGAGTAAAAGACGGTGGTTTTATAGAAGGAGTTGAAGGTGGTCTGCGATTAGACGTATTCAACCATGATGACCCTGAAGATTTACAATGCATTTGTGATTTACCTGAAAATGCACAAGAATACATTATACAAGATATAGAGTACGAAGACAACAATGCCTAAACAGACCTACAAGATTCAAGGGTTTCATGGAGGCATTAGCTCTGATACTGACCCAAGAGATATACAGGATATAGAGTCACCATCTCTAATGGATGCTAGTATAGACTCTGTTGGTAGAATTAAAACTCTGGGGAGTGTGGGAAGAACAGACACAGGACATGCTTTACTTGGTATTTCGAATCAAGGTTTATTTGTCTATGGCTCCGATAGGCAACTTGACAATGGGGAAGTCGATGAAGAGTTTATTGTTGTTTTTGATGATACTGGAAATAATTTTGATATAAAAGATAGTGAAGGGTTTACTGCAGCTAAAATTACTTCAAGTGCTGGTAATTTTTTTGATTCAGAAAATATTGTATATTATGCAAACGATGGAGTATTAAGGATAGGGGATGGAGATTTTCATGGGACGACTGGTCTTTATAATAACCAGTGGTTTGGTTTTATAGTTGGAAATAGATTTAGTGGTTTAAATGCAAACACTGGTGCATTAGCCCGGCCAGAGATTACTCAAGTAGTTTGTGTTGCTGATGCCAGTGATAGTTTAAATCTTAAATATTTTGATATATATGGGGCAACCGGTAAAACATTAATATGGATTAATACAGATAATACTGGTGGGGCATCGGCTCCAAGTGGCTCAGGGTCATACGACCTTACTATAGAAGTAGAGGAAGTTGAAACTGATGATAGTGCTGAAGCTGTAGCTATAGCAGTTGCTTCAGCCGTTGGTGACCATGCTAATTTTAGCACAAAAGTAGTTGGAGAGACTATTATTATTACGGATGCAGCTAACGCAGGTAGAAGTGACCCAGCCGCAGGTGATAGTGGATTTATTGTAACTACTGCTCAGGATGGGGCAAGCTCTGGGTCAACTCCAGACATAGGTTGGTATAGTAATAAACAAGATGTTGAGTCTCCATTTGGAGGAATTTGTATTATATCAAATCCAGAAATTGGCGATGACGGAGATACAGTTAATTCTTCAAATGGAGAATATGATGGAAATGTAGCCGCTTCAAGTCAAGCTATGACTGCTTCATCTGTTAATATGAGAGTTGGTTTACAATATCAAAAATTATTTCCAAATACAGCTAGCGTTTGGACAAGTACTGTTGGGGTTGATTCTTTAGCCGATGATGTTGCAACATACTATCCTCTCATTGGTGATAATAATGTTAAAATTGATGTTCAAACCAACCTTGCGACTACAAATGAGGCTGAAGACACAGGCCAAAGTTATTCTATAGATGAAGAAAATACGTTTATTTTTGGTGCCTATATAAAAGAATCTGAATTTGCAAAAATATTAAAAATTGAAATTCATTGTGCTAATTCAGTCGGGGCTTATGTTATGTGGGAATTTGATAGAAAACTTTTCGAGACTGATTGCTGGAATTTATTAGTTTGCTCTATTGAAAATATTTCAGTTAACTCTGAATATATTTTTGGAGAAGGTTTATCAATATGGACTCTTAAAGTATATGATAGGAATAATTCAGACCCAGATGTTTGGGTAAGTGGGCCAGTTATGGCTAAAAATCCTGGCTTAACTGGGTTCCAAGAAGGGTCTTATACATTTCATTATACTTGGTTATATGATGAAGAAAAACAAGAATCTTTACCGAGTAAATTTTGGGAAAAAGCTTCAGCTGTCGGATTCACTGGTAATGAAGGAACTCATCCAAATAAAATTAATGTAGTGGGTGGCTCTGTATTGTTTAATTTTGATATTTATACTGTCCCAATGGATGCAAGTGCAAATTATGGTATTAGTAAAAGAATTTCTGGTTCAAGGGTATATTGGAAACTTGAAGATAACGATAATTTATTTCTAATAGGTGAACTAGATTTTGTAGAAAATGGATTCAAATGGCTTCCAGAAGGGGATTTAATGGCATATCCAATGGTAAATAGTTCCCATTCTGGAGATGGTTATTTAGTAAAAGCTGCCTTAGTTAAAGGAATCTCTCCAATTTCTGCTAATATTATTGATACATACAAAAGCATAAACGGGTTTAGTTCTAGCACTAAAACAATTACAGCTAAATATAAAACTGCTGTTGTGCATGGAAGAAGAGCTTATATTGGAAATATTAGGCAGATAACTAAAAGTTATTATAGCAGCTCTTGGACATCTGAAGATTTTCCAGATAGAATTATAAAAAGTGAAATAAATAAGTTTGATGTTTTTCCAAATAAAGTAAATGCAATAGATGTGGTGATTAATGATGGTGAGAGTATTGTTAAATTAGAAGCATTTGCAGATAGGATACTACAATTTAAACAAAACAGTATGTATGTAATTAATGTCTCTGAAAATATAGATTTTTTAGAAGATACCTATAGGAATAAAGGATGCTCTTTCCCTTACCATGTTACTAAAACAGATTTTGGTATTGCATGGTTCAATTCGTTTGGTGTTTTTTTCTATGATGGGAAACAAGTGACTAACCTTTTAGAAAAGAATGGTATGAGATTAATTAGCGAATCTGATTGGGGAACATTTATAAAAGACGGGACAGACGATGTCGATATGTCTTCTGCCCATATAGGTTATATCCCTAAGAAAAGGCAAATATTAATAAATAATGAAAATACAGATGTTCATATATATGATTTTGTATTAAGGGCTTGGATGAAAGGCTCTGCAAAAATACCAGTCACAACCAAAAGAAGTAACTTTGCATTAAAAGACCAAGAGTTAATATATATAACTCAAAATGCGGATACCACTTCAGAAGTTGATATTGCACAATGGAATCCAGTCGCTGCCGCAAGCACTGCTTTTATATATCAATCAAAAGATATTGATTTTGGGGAACCTGGAGTCAGAAAAAAGATTTATAGAGTGTATGTTACTTATAAAACAGGAGGAGCCACTAATGTTCAAGTTAAGTTTGATACTAATGGGACAACTACTTTTGATAAAGTTTTCCAAGATGGTACTAATTTTACAAGTAATGTATTAGATAATACTGGTAGTGGTGAATGGGTTCAAGCAACTTTAAAGCCAAACACTTCTTCAGAAGCAAATAGCATATATTCTTTTGCGTTGAAATTTTCTCAAGTTACATCTGATGTCCCTTCTACTTTTGAAATAAATGATATAACTATTGTTTATAGAGCAAAGGGAATTAAATAATGGCATTGACTAGAGAAGAACGCAAGCTACTTCATCAGAAGTCTAAAGAGCCTACTTTTGGTTCAGGGAAACCAGATAGTAGCCAAGGATTTGAGGGAGATTTATCGTATAGAAAAATATCTGGTTCAGGGACTGTGCAATATATAAAACAGAGCCATGAATGGATTCCAATGTCTTCTTCTGGGACTATGCCTCCATTAAGGATAGGAAGCGGTGGAGGAGGAAGAACATCTTCTGGAGATGGTGGTGGAATAAGTAGCCATACCCTTCTTGATGATTTAGATGTAGATACACATCTTCAATATCTCCTTATAGATGGCACAAGGGCTATGACTGGGGATTTAAGTCTTGGTGGGGGAGATGGAGCATTAACATTCACTGTCGCAGGTGAAAACTCAATAAAGATTCCAGATAATCAAGCAAGTGCTTTAATAATAGAAGAAGCGAATACGGCTTATTTAACATTTGTTACTACTAATAGTGGTGAAAAAATTACTCTTGGTAAAAAATTAGAAGCTGGGTCTGTCGAGATAGAAGGGACTGCGTTTGACATTAATGGAGGAGCTATTGATGGGACTACTATTGGTGTAGCTTCTCATACTACTATTAAAGGGACTACAATAGATGCCACTACAGATTTCACTATTGATGGTCTAGTAATAACTGCTGATACTATCTCTAACGATGCTAATTTAACTATAAATGTAGCCGCTGATATTATTTTAGATGCTGCTGGTAAAGACATTTCACTTACTGATGGTTCTGGTACGGCTGAATTTATATTTAATTTAGAAGCTGCTCCAGAACTTGATGTTGACGGAGCATTTACAATAGATGGCAGTTCAACTATAAGACTTGATTCGGTTAGTACAATGGATTTTTATGTGAATGGTAGAGAGTTATTAAAATTTGATACTAATGGGCATTCTTATTTGCACGCCTACGATTTAACATTGTATAATGACTATAAACTAAATATAAAAAACGGTACATATTTATTTACGGGTGGAACTGCAGACTATAGAGAAAATTATAGTATTTTAACAAAGCATATTGAATCTTCATCTTTTAACACTAGTTATGGGAGTACACAGTAATGGGAGCCTATTCAGCAGTCCCTATTGAAGTTGTAAAGTATTTAAAGTTTCCAGACAGAAGACTTATTTCTGGGTTTTTAACAATTAATGCAATCCACCATAATGATAATGATACTAGCTTTGATGACTCCCATGATGAGTACTATGAGCATTGGGATACTGACGGTACGGTAAGTCAAGCACAGGGAGCTATACAAAATGCTACTCCATTTAACGGAGTTCGACCAGATGACCCAGCTAGGACTGGCCATAAACTTACATTTGGAGATTTTGATTGTATGTTATTTTGGGTAGCTGGTGGAATGACTTTGCAGACTCCTACAAATATTGGGGTAACGCAAACTCTAACTGGGTATGAGTATACTGATGGGAATTGGTATACTGGTGTCTTACATCCCTGTCAGCATTTTATGAAACATCATTTGATTGGACGTATCAATAATGGTTATGGGCATACTAATACTAATTATTCAAAAATAACACCAATTAGACAAGACACTTTTGAGATAGACGATGATACAGATGCTTCTAAAAGAGAGAATGGAGTGGGAGCTCCCGTGGCTTTTGCTTCTGATAGAAAAGGACAGTGGTCTAGGTACGTCCTAAGTAATGGCATTTTTAGTGAAGACTCTGATGCAGATGCTCCAATAAACTTATCAACAGATACAAACAATACATTCTCTCCAATGATTGAAGGTGTAGAGATATATGGAAAACATAATTATAATATCCCTGCTAACACAAAAGGGGGGTCACCAACTTTTTATTCAGTGAATCCCGGAGGAAGCTATGATGGAGCTGATTACGTTCATCAAGATAGCTTTTGGAGCCTAGTGATTAAAATTAAATATAGAGGTTATAACTCAAATCACCCCGATTCTGGAGACACTCAAGCCGATAAAGAATTTTTTAAATCAAGAACAAATATAATGTTTCAACCATTTGGAGAAACTGCGAGCTTTAGTTTTGCAGATTCATTACATACATCATAATGTTATTGTATAAAACCCGTATGTTTATTAAATTAAATAGTAAAAATATATAATTAATATGGCTTCATCCTCGTATAAAAAAATAAAATCTGCAATATCAGCTAAGGGAAGCGCTGAGAGGCAATTAACTTCTGACTATGCTGATGTAACAAGCAGTCTATTCGATTCTGAATTATCATCAAAAGAGTTTGATTTAGATAGAAAAGAATCTGATGATTTTTTTGATACTTTATATTCTGGTTTAGAGGTTGCAGATACACTATCTCAAGGACTTGACGAAAAAGCAAAATTAAAAAGTGATATATTTACTTTTGAAGGGTCTTTGCCAGAAGGGACTTCTCCTATGCGAATTGAAAAGAAAACATCTTTAATGGATGTATTCCAAAAAAAGGGGAAAATTGGTGATTTTCTATATGGGCAAGATGAATATTTTGTAGGAGATAAAAGCTATGGGAGTATGTATGATGTCGCTGCTCGTGGAAAACAAATTAAATCATTAGATTCAGTAAAAGACTTACTTAGTGGCATGCCGGGAGAAGCATTTTCTTCTGATAGTCCGACATTAGAATATTTTAACACTGAATTAAACTTTGATTATTCTAAATTACATAATCAAAATAACCAATCTATTGAAACAAGTCCATATAAACCAGAATCATATCAATTATTAGATGAAGAAATGGAAGCAATGGGAATGAATATACCAGACCCCGATTAAATGTATAAAAACTTATCAAAACATGGAAGATTTGGAGATACCGAGATGGTTAAAACATCTAGTGGTAGTCTCTGGCATGTTAATAAACTCGAAAAGAAACTTATAGAAGAACATGGAGAAGCAGGTGAGCAAGTTCTTGATTACATATCTCCATCAACTATTAATCCCAAAACTGGGAAAGAAGAAAAGTGGGTGGCAGCGGCTGCTATGTTTACGGCTGGATTAATCCAACAATACGGGAATACAAAAGCAGCTAGACAACAAGGTAAAGACCAAATTGGCTTTTATGATAAATCGTTAGCTGCCCTTGAGAAAGCTGGCGATTCCTTACAATCTGCTTTATCTCCCAGCGTTACATTAGCTACAGAAAAAGCCAAAAGAGTGTATGGCTCTGCATCAGAAGCCTTTGGTGAAAATATTAAGAATATTAGAGGTTCTAAAGATAAAGTTAAAGAAAAAATGGGATTTGCAAAAGGGCCTGGAAACGATGACGATATAAAATCATTTAGAAAAAAAGCAGAAGCTAAATTAGAAGATGTGGATATACGACTTACTGAAAATATAGGTGGAATACTTTCCGATTGGGAAAAACAAAAATTTGATATGGACGCTCAGCAACAACAATTAAAGAATCAAAGAAAACTCGCAGAGAGGCAATCTGAAACTAAATACTTTGGAGTATTCGGATAATGTCACAGGCTTTACAAAGTTTAAATAATATATTAAAATATAGATTAGATAGGGAACGCCAAAAGATTGGTGAGTCTTTATCTATGATGGAGGTAGGAACTAGGTTACAACAACAGAAATATGATAGAGAATTTCAAATTCAAACTATTAGATTAAGAAATGCTCGAGAAAAAAGGGATGTTTCAAAAAGCGATAAAGATAATAGAGCTTTAGATTTGCAAATACAATCTTTTGAAGCAGAATTAGCGAAAAAAAGAAGAGAAGAGTCTCCTAAAAGTATTGCATATAATGAAGAAATGAAATTGCTAGCAAAGAGAAATGCTGAGCAACAACTTTCCGCAACTGGACAAAAAGGAGAAATTACAAAATTCCAAATAGAAGAAATAGAAAAAGCGAAAGTTGTTGAAAAAACAGAAAAATTGGATGCTGCTTTAGGTGGGATGCAGTATAAACAAAACACAGCAATAATTAGTGCAATTCAGAAAACAGGAGTTATTCCTTCATATGTATTTTCTATAGCAGAAGATTTGTTAAGGGACGGTGAATATTCCGCTGAGGATATGAATAGCATAGTAGGGTTGATAAATGATAAAGCTAAAAAAATAGAAAGTGATAAAACTGGATTTTTTGATAAAAAGGACAGGACAAAATCAAACTATATAAAGAAATTAGTAAATAACCCAGATTACGGAAATAAAATTATTGGTGGAATTGTTTCTTATGAGATGAGTAAAAAATTAGGGAAAGCAGATGGTACTGATTTATTAGAGTCTTTAGACTCTTTTTATAATTCTATAGTAACTAATCAGAATGTGGATTTTCAAAAAACAGCTAGCGATGCTGGATTATCTGATTCATTTAATAAAGTTCTATATGCTAACAAAATAAGTCAAAAATCTAAAGAATCAATTAAAAACGCAAGATTAACCGGTGAATTTCAAATTGCTTTAAACAGAATAGCAAAAGTTGAACTTGAAAAAGAAATGGAAGAATTAGTAGGGATGGCAGCCAAAGAGTATGGTGGTTCATATACTGCACCAGCCACTGATGAAGAAATAGATATTCTACTTGAAAGAAATTCTCATTTAATTCGTTCAGATTTTAAAAATGACTAATCAAACCGCTCTACAGGCATTAGAAGAGTTAAGGAAAGAAAGACAAGTTTCTTCTAATATATCCCCCCCAAAAGACTATAGCCTAGACAAACCTAATAATGTAGTAGGTAAGTTACTTGAGCAGATTCAAATTCAAGCATCTGCACAGACTTCCTCACCTACACAAACATCTGCTAGTTCATCTAGAGAAAAGAGTTTACTTGAATATGTTGGAGAAGGTGTATTCTCTGGTCTATATGAGTACGGTCAGCAAGGATTACTTGGAGCGCCTGGTTTAGTAGAGGCTGGACTTGAGAAAGCCTTCGATACTGAAATAGGATTCCAAGATTATATGAGGAAGGGTCAGGAAGACAATGCTTTAGCTAAAGTATTAGGTGGAGTAGGTGGAGCTGTAGGATTTATGCAGGGTCTCCCTGTAAAACTAACTTCTAAGCTTTTTGGGCAAGCAGTTGTTAGACCGGCAGCTTATTTACTTGGTAAGAAGAGTTTAAAAACAGCTACTAATCAAGCATCTAAGATTGCAAAACAAAGTGGATTAGATAAGAAAATAGTAACACAATTTAATACAACATTAAAAAATACATCTAGAGCTTCTGTCGGCAAGGCTAAATTAGCAGATGAAGTGTTTGAATCTTCATTTAATAACGAAATAAATCAATTTATAGCAAGAGGTATAAGGTCTGGAACTTTAAATAAGCAACAAGCAAGTGTCGTAAGGAATATGGCTACTGCTGTTGGTTCTAAAGGAGTCCCAGTTCAAACACTCCACGCTTTGTCTATGACAAAATATGGCAATACAGCTATGGGAAGATTTATGAGTGAAGGATTGCATGATGCTTTTATTTTCTCTATAGCTGATGGAGTTATGGAGTCTGTCCTTATGGGCGAAGAAATGCTAGAAGGGGATTTAGATAAATTTGATGTAGGTAGACTTGGATGGGCTATGGGGACTGGATTTCTAATGGGGACTGCTGTTAATGCGGCTACATCTCGATTTAAAGATTTAGGTAAAATGAATTTATCTAGGACAGACTTTAAAAGGGGCATTAAGTCTTATTTAGGAACTAATAATTATAAAGGGAAGGATTTAACTTATTTATCTGGACAAATGGCAGAATTTGCTAGAACTAATAAAAAGAACTCAAGACCTACAAAGATAGATTTTATGAAAGATGGTAAAAAAGAATATATTGATTTGAATCCATTTGGGTCTGGTAATCGAGATTTGTCACAAAGAGCAATTGAGAGACGATTAAGAGCTTCTTTTGGAGACGATGCTGAAGCAGAATCTATTAAATGGTTGATGTCTACAAAAAGACAGTATGGAAAAGATTTAATAAAATATGCGACTAAGGAAGGATTTGAAAATTATAAAAAACTCTTTCCAAGAATGCTAGTTGCTGGTGCCGCTATGGGTGGGACTCAGTCGATTATGACTAGTGTCCAAGGTGGTGAGATACAATATGAAGACTTTATAAGTAGTATGCTTATAGGTGCTTGGACTATGAGAAGAGGTGCTGGCCAACAATCAACAAGAGTAGATTTCGGGACTGAGATTAATCAAATAAGACAATCTTTAGAATCACTTGGGATTAGGGTAGAGAATACGTTTTATTCTTCTTCAATGTCAGAACCCAATGAAAGATTTGGAGTCGGATTAGCAAGAGAGAATGTAGAATTATCAAATTATCTTAAAGAACAAAGAATCGTTAGTGATGATGACGCTACAATTACTTCAGAAGCATTAGGTGCTGATGAAAAAACATTTCTAGATACATCAAGTGGTATTGCAGTAGACCCTCATGATGGGAAGATGAATATTTTACATCAAATAATGTCAGAAGATTTTAGGTACTCTAAAACACTAGACCAAATATCTGATAAACAAGCTAATGAAATTATAAAAATATTAGATTCTCAAGGATTTAAGAAACCAGAAGATTTCCACAGAGCATTTGAAGAAAGGGTTATTAACTCTACAAAAGGAATGGAGCAGAATCTTGAAGGAATATTAAAAGACATTGTTTCAAAAAGTTTTGATGATGTAAATATCATATCTAATAAAGATGGGATAACGACTCCATCCATGTTTAAAGCAACTGATGAACTATTGAAGAAAGCAAGAGACGGTGATTTTGAAAAATGGTTAGATGGTAAATCTGGCATAGAAGCTGAAGAAGCTTTGCTAGATATGTTTAGAAGTCTTGAGATGGTTGTTGAAGTTAGTAAGGGATTAAATAAAGCTAAACCTCACAAAAAAGATGTAAACAATATAGAATCTGAAGATACTTTAAAAGAAATATACAATATTGTTAGAGATTCAGAAAAAGCAATAAATGAATCCACAGATTCCTTTGATGATAGAAAAGAATTTAGATACACTGATGTAGAGTCTTATATATTACCTATGATGCAGAATAAGGGTAATAACGTGACAAAACAAATCCTTATGACTCTTAATCCAGACAACCCTAAGGTTAGTGAGGCTTTGGAGAATAAACTCCTTGATGCGGGTATTTTACAAAAAATAGATAATAAATTATTAATAGTCGATGACTATGGTAAAATAAATTCTCAATCTGAGCAGAAAGCTACCGACCTTGGAAGAATACATGGTATATTAAAAACTATGGGCAAATATGAGATTACTGAAGAAGTCAGCCCAGTCGAAGTAACTGATATGCAAATAAACTCATTGAAAGGCTATCTTGGGAAATGGGTTGATGACTTAAATCAACCAGATCTCGAATTTATATATCCAATGGTATTAAAAGATATTAATAAGATAAGATTAAATAACTCAGCTATTAGTCCATCTGATGTAGATTTTATTATACAGCAATCGTCATTAGCTGCTTTTGGTAAGTCTGGTTTAATAAAAGACAAAAATATACAAGGGTTCTTTTTAAGAAAAGTTCATATTCCCAGTAACACCCCATTAGAAGTAAGATATAATGACATTTTAAAAAGGATTAAAGAAGATACAGGTGGGATAGTCCAGATTCTCGATGACGGAATTAGCATAGTAAAAGAATCGTCTGCCGCTACATTAGAATCTAGATTAGATGACATGTATAAACTAAGAGATAAATCGGAAGAAAACATAACTCTTAAAGGATTATTTAATGCCATGAGCAATACAAATCTTGATGGGGCAAAATCAAGAATGTTAGAGTATCTTAGGACTTATGGTGATGAAGCTCATATTCAAGTATTGAGCATGCTAAAGCAACAAGGAGTTATAAAAAGGAATACCGATAATAAACTTGAAATAGTTGAAGAAAAATTATTAATAGAAAAATTTGATGAGATAGATAAAACTATACAAAAAAGGGGATTTACTCCAGAATACGTAGCACATCAAATAGATAAAAGAAAAGAGATAACTAGAAAATATATTAATGACGCAAGTGATGTTATTAAAAATCCATCATTGAGTTTAGATGGTTTCTTTTCTAAATATAAATTAACTCATACAGATACAGATGGGAATGTTGAATATTCAGACTATAGTGGAGAAGAATCCAATATTCAAAGAACTTTATTTGAAGGAGAAATATTTGATAAGCAGGGAGATGTTACCCAAACTTCTATTAAAAGATTTGCTAGTAGACTTGTTTCTGGAAAAGGGAAATTTGAAGATTTAGATATATCCCAAAAAGATAAAATAATACAGGATATAAGTCAGATTGTATTTGGGTCAAAAGATAGAATCAGTATTAGGAAAGCTAGCATTGTAAATGGTACAGTTCAGATTGAAAAAGACCAACAAGTAATGCAAAATAATCCAGTGTTTAGATATTTGAGGGGCATTGGTTTAGATTTTACTATTTTTGATAATAACATTGTTCGGACTGAAATAGATAGAAGTGGAAATTTCGTAGAGAAAACTTATAATATATTGTCTACTGAAGATATTCCAAATAAATCAAGAACTAAAATCATGGAGATAAGGGATGAAGTATCAAAAACATTAGCATCAAAAGAGGTTAATCTATTTTCTGAATTTAGTGAAAGTACGGTTCCTCCCACAGATAGTTTTGGTACAGTAGCAAATGATATTGGAGTAAAGAAATTAGATATTTATGATGGAATGGAAAGTATTCTCATACCGTCTAGTGATATGGGAAAGATAGTAGATGAGTTTAATAGGTTCCATGAAGAACATTCTGATAAAGTAGACCCTAATACAAAAAGGGCTATGGATATAATTAAAAAAGATTTTGATAAAACAAATGAAGATTGGAAATATGATGAAGAAAAAATAGAGCTAGCTATGCGATATTTAGTATTAGAAGTCGGGTATAAAAGCAAGAAAAATGAATTATTTTATGAGATTTTAAATTCTACAGAACCAAAATTTGTTGATGATTATATTAAGCGTGTAAAGTTGTTTACTACAAAGAATTTTATAAGAACAGATGTAAAATATTTAAGGTCTTTAGTGCAAGCTAGAACAATGCTGACAGTTGAAGGTGGAGTTGATAAGCCTTCTGAATTATTAAAAAAGAGATTAAGAAAGAAATCATATAATACTGTTATTTGGAACGATGCTTCAGAGACTATGTCCCAAATATTAAAAGACCTTGGTGATGATGGATTAGCTCCAGAAGGTAAAATGTCTTATGATTCCGTTATAGGGGAAGCTCATTCTGATGTATCTGGATTTGATAGTCAGGCTTATATATCTGAAGAAGCTATGATGGAATTTCATACAGAATTAGGGCATGACCCTTATTCAATGAATCCTATTAAGCCTGTTATTTCATCTCAAGGAGAAGGAGTAACTTTGCTATATGGCAAAACTCTATTTATTTATTCTCCATCTCTTGAAGGGTTTTTTAAAAATAATCCAAGAGTTGATATTCTTATAACAAAATCTGGGGCTAAGGCATATGATGGTGGTGATGAGACTACAATTCAAAATACAAGGTTTGATGATTTAGGACAATATAAGATAACTAATCCAAATGAATTAATAAGGAGCATCCCTCTTGATGGTGTGGGTCTTAGACCCGAAAAAGACTCTGATTTATTATCAGCTAGTGAGTCCGACCAAGATTATAATTACATGGATGCAAGAGAGCATAAGAAAGCCTTTGATGAAATAGTAGATGAGTTGACTGCTAATCTAGATGCTATGGAAAGCACAATGCTTGACCCGTATAAAATAAATAATTTTATGAAAAAAGCAATGTATGATGGTAATATTCCAGACGATGCTCAAGAAGGTTCTTTAGGAAATCTAAGTAGCATGCTCTATTATTTAAAATTAAATGATTCAGCTGACCCTAATGATTATAGCGTAAATCAAGTCCAGAAGTACTTAGCAAAAGAATATATAGATAATGTATTTAGCAAAAGAAGGGCAATAACAAATAGGATATACTCCGATGTTGAAACAACATCCGATAGATATGGAGGACAGGCTTATTTAATTCAATCAGCGATTAAACATCAAGGAGAAAACAAGAAAACTAGGTTACTCCCTACTCTTTATAATAATGACAATAAGCAAGTTCTTCGTGGTCAAATAGTATTGCCAGACGCTGAGAGAAAATCTAAAATATCTGAATTAATAAAAGCTGGTAAAGATATTAGAATTGTTAAAAATACTAAGATATTAACTTCTAAAGAATTTATAGACGAAGTTCTTTTATCTAAATCATTATCAGGTGAGAGCAAATCTGCTATAGAAAATTTTGAAGAAATGTTAAAGCAGGATGGGACATTAGATGGATTACATAGACTTGTTCAAGAAATTGCTAATGAAGTTGATGATAGATACGAAATAGGCATTATATCTAGAAGGAATCCGAGAACAAGACCTAATGATATTACCCTTCTTGGTCTTAAAGATTTTTTACCTCCCAAAAGCGGATTAGCAGTAGAGATTAATTCGTTTGATATTGTTAATGTGTATGAAGGTGATTATGATGCTGATAAAGTAGATTATTTCTTTGCTCATAGTGATTATATGTTTGATTATATAAAAAGAAATCAGGCTTATTTTGTACAGGGGATTGACCCAGGCGAGTTGCAGAATCCTTCAAGTTTTACATTTCAATTGAGTGCTTCTGATTCAAGAAAGCATATGTTATCTAAGATTGGAAGTGGGATTGCTTATAAGCAAGGTATAGGTATAGTAGCAAAAACATCTAGGAAAATAAACTATGTTCAAAACTTAGCTAGCAACAATCACCTAATAGACCCAGATAGAAGAAAAGAATGGGTTGATGAAATTAAATTAAACGAAGAAAATGGTGAATATGATGGGCCTGCTATCTTATATAAAGGGAACAAGGGCGAAGTAGTTACAATAGATACAAAAATGTTAGCGTTTTATCAGAGATATGCTTTGGAGTCTCAATATATACTTGATGGGAATAATAGATTAAATAAGAACATTGGCGAAAATATCTATGAGTGGGCTGATGATTTCTTATTCCCAATTGCTGGAAAATCTATTTCTGCTAAAGAAGCTAGGTCTAGTGATTTAAAAGCTATAATAAAAAATGGGCAAACCGCAGAGGGTAAAAGGGTAAGAATATTTCAGAAGTATAAATATGACGAGATTACTAAAAAATACATATTAACAACTGATACAGATATAAATAGTGCTGATAAATTAATTATAAGAGAATTTTTAAATCAGCAAAATAAATTACTTACTGCTTTTGGAGACGAATCATATACTGATGGAGCTTCTAGGAAGTCTAGTTTTTATGATAAATATATAGGCTCTAGAATTTTTAGGGATTTCCATAAAGACATTTATAAATCATTAGATAGACAGCTTTTTTATAAAAAGAAAAACATAGACAAGTCTGATTTACCTTATTTAGAAACAATAATCAATGCAGATAATGGCTCTTTTGAACCTATCCAGAGTAATTTGAATAAGATATATGACGGAGATGGTGGTGGGTACTTAGATAGGATAGCAGTTAATATTGCCAAAAGAGAATTTATGGAATCTAAAAAAGAATACAATTTAGATACATCTACATACCTTGAAGTTGAGCAATGGTTTGGTGAATTATTAAGTATTGATGGTGATGCTAAGAATGCAACTGACGAAGATAAGGTATTTTCTGATATGCCCAAAGATGATATGGATGACTTTGCAACAAGGGTAAAAAGAGATACGCAAGAAATAAATAAAAGAATAGCTTCGATAAAACGATTAAATAGAAAAAAAGATTTCATTAATAGTAGTCAATACTCATACAAATGGAAAAAGAAAAAAATACAAAATATTGATTATGTTATTAAAAAAATAAGTGAAGATTTTAATGATGTCTTCAAAAGAGATATATCAAATATTGCACCTAAAGATATAAAATATAAAGAGTATGTATCAGTTGAAGATAGCAACCTCAAGAGGTCTATTGTTCATGCTAATACACTACACGCATTTTTAAAGAATAACCCAAAGGCAATGCGTTATGATAATTGGTTTTCAACATTAGGTGAAGATGCTAGGGATGACTTAAAAGATGTAAAAGAATTAAATAAACAAACATATGGTGGGGGCACATTGTTAGATGAGGTGTTGCCTTACGGAGGTAGGAGCATATTAACAAGTAGTAAAATGAGCGAGTATGTTGCTAAACACAGAGCCAATTTATTGAATGTTTTTGAATTAAGGCAAAAGTTTTTACTTGAAAAAATAGAAGAACATGGTATCAATTTTCTTTATGCTTACATGGAACCAACAAGAAATAGAGATGCTATAGGTGTATTTAACAATAGACCAATTGCTATCCCATACAAAGAATCAAAGAGATATTCACATGGAATACAGCTATTAGCTGGTATTGCCAATGGTTCTAAAGAATTACATACTGATTTTTATAAAAATACAGAAAGTCAAGGAATGGCTAGGCATGTTTTAGAGTCCTTAATTAATAGTAACGAGCATTACAGAAAGTTTATTAATAAGGATACTAATTTAAAAATTAATAATAAAGCGAATGCTAATTACGATTTATTTGGGTTGATGCCATTTGATGAGAGCATGGAATATAGATTAAAACAAAATAGTGATTTTGATTGGACAAAAGAAATGCTACCGGGCAATCCATTGTCTACTATCAATAAGTCTGTTATAGGTTTTTATAAGGATTATGCTGATTTAATGCCCAAAACAGACGATGGTGATTATGAACGTTTTTTAAAACAATTAAATGATTTAGAAGAAATGTCTTCTGTGAAAGATTATATTAATCCTATTAGATATATGGATTTAAGATTAAGGTTGGATGAAGATTTTATTAAATTATCAAAAAAAGATATATATCTTTATGAGGGTGATGAAGGGGTTCCTCAAGACATAAGAGATAATCCTATGTATCAACATAATAAATATCTTAAATTTAAACCTAAACAAATTAAATCAACTAGAAAGACGATTAGTATGTTGAAAAAAATAAACGATATGCAAGAATCTTTAACATTATCTGCTAAACAAAATCCATTGAGAGACACTCAATATGAAAGTTTTAAATCATTGGGTGAATTTCTAAAGTGTCCTTAATATGCAAGTAGACTGCTCTAAAGTACAAAATAAAAAAGCACTTAGGCTTTGGGAATCTATTGAAAAATGGGCCAAGACTGATATAGTTAATCAGAACATACAGTCTCCTTATTCAGCTGCTATGTCAATGTTTGAATCAAGGTTCCAAATACCTATGGAATACGCAGCCCTTTTAAGTAGGGAACAAGGTGGGGCTTTTTTAACTGAAGGTAATATAAATTCATTTTTAAAAGACCTTAATTCATATACAAATAGAGTCAGTAGTGACAAATTTACTTCTTTTAAAGCTGCTGAAGGATTTATGACAGGGACTTTGTTAGCAAAGCAAGACCCATTGCTACAGGAATCCATTAAAGAGATTAGAGGGATAGTTGAAAGCGATAATAAAAGAGCTTCTGATTTATCAAATATGTTTAATGGTATAATTGAAAAGATAAAATCAGCTGGTGGAATAGATGGGTTATTTAGTAAAGTCAAATTAAATAATGCATTAAAAAAACATAGAAAATTAGAGTCAGACCACATTAAAGCCCTCGATAGAGGTGAGCAATCTTTAATAGACGAGACAAGAATAAAATTAGAAGAATTTGAAGATAAGGGAAGTGTTAGAACTTTTACTGAGTTCATAAGCGTTATAGAGAATACGATGCCAGAAGCTCTCAAGATGAAATATAATGAAGAAGTCCTATTGGCTGATTCTGGTAATAAAGAAGCAAAGGACAGAGTGTCTAAATACGATGATGGAAGTAAACTCATAAGGATGACTGAATCTGAATATAATAAATTTCTCCCACAGGCTGGAGTCCCTAATGATTTAGTTGCAGCTGCTATGGATTATAATCTATTAATGACTGATTCTTATGCTCAGATAAGAAATGGAATAAATAAAGTTATTGATTCTCAGTTAAAAAGGATTAAGAATAGACCAAATTTCAAAGAGACTGAAGAAAAATTAATTAATATAAGAAAAAAATTAATATCAGAGTTAATGCCTAAATATAAAGAAGATGGATTTTTCCCCCATTTTGTAAGAGAATTAAATGCGGGTATGATGCAGGGGTTAATGAAACCATTAGATGATTTAACAAAATCTAATATTGATATGCGACATGAGACAGAAAGCATTGATAATATAATTGAAAATATGGATTTATGGGTGACTAATCACGCTAAGTCTAGGGAAGATTCTAGTAATAACACCTATAGTAAAAACTTTATAGATGTTGTTAATACATATATACATAATGTAAGTCAATTTAACACAACTGCATTCTTAAATGATTCTTTTATGGACAGTTTGTTGAAAGCTAAGAGTATGTATGGTAAGGAATCTGAATATTCTAGTAAAATTGTAGATGTAATGGACGGTCTTTATGGGGCTGTTAATGGAGACACAAGAAATAGTGGAGTATCTAATGAAATTAAAAAAGCATTACTGGGATACCAGTTCATTAATAAAATAGGTGGTAGTCCAAGAGCCGCTCTTCGCAATACAACTCAATTTTTAATGAATCTCGTAACAATGACATACTCTGGAGTGAGAGAGTCAATGAAATTTCTCAAGGAAGAACAACCTTTAGGTAGGTTAAATATAGAAACTTTCTTACAGGAATCTAATTTATTAATGGATACTTCCGAAGCTGGATTAGAATCTGGATTAACATCTAGTAAGTCTCCATATAAAATTAGGATAGTAGACGAAAATGGGAAAATGCATTATACTGATGAAGGAAACTATGTATATAAAGGAATTAAAATATTTGGTAAGGGCATTGGGAAAATTGCTCAAGCAACATCTTTGTTTCATAGGTACGCTGAAAATAAAAATAGAGAGTTCACGGCAAAATTAGCTCTTGGCCAAATGCATAAAACAATGAAGGAAAGCGTCCCTTTTCAACAGTACATGGAAATAAAATTACAAGATGGTAAAATAACAAATATCGCTTCTGAAAAAAGTAGATTAGCAAAAAATTACGCTAAAAATATGGTTATACTTAATCATTTTGATTATGAATCATATGCAAAAGCAAGAAATATGAGAAAAGGTGTTGGTCAATTCGCATTTCAGTTCCAACATTACGGAATGGAGTTTCTTGAGAGGAATTGGTCAATCTTTAAAGAAGCAAAGGGAGACTGGGAGCAATTAAAGAAAAAAGAAGATACATTTTCTACATGGGTTAAAGACGCTAGAGGCGTTCACAAGACAATGAATATGGGAGTTGCTTATTTCATGGCTCCTGCTCTTTTAAGTTATTTAACTGGGTATAATCAAACATTAGTAGAGCACACTGGCTTTGAATTGCTTGAAGATTTATATCTAATGTTGTTTTCTGATTGGGATGACCCAGATGATTTAGAGAAAATAAATAGAGAATTTTATGGAAAGGGTATAATTGGTTCCAAATTGGGGCCTACCTTTGGGACTATAATGGATATTGCTGTGGCAACGGAATTAGTAAATGCTGATGATGATTATCTTAATAATATATTAATAAGTACTGGTGATTTTGCAAATGATGATAATATGCTATCTGTTGCTAAAAATACAAAACTTATAAATCAATTTCTTGGAAGAGCTTCTGATAGGTATATACCAATGTCAATTACAAGAGGTTATGGAGTTGGGACTGCTTTTATGCAAGAAGCAACTCTTTATCCAAAGAAAGAAGGGGATAGAAGTTTATATAGAGATTTAGAGCCATCTATTAAAAAAGCATTTCCAAAGTATTACTTTGAAAAACTTGAAAAGAAATCTAATTCTAAAAATAAATACTCTGGGCTTCCTTTGGAATTGCAGAGGTCGTTACTAGAATTAGAGAAAAAACAAAAGGGCAAGAGTTAACTTACCCATTCGTTCTTTACGGTCAGCAAAGGAGACTATGCTGTAAATCTTCTTTCTTTTTCCATAGACAATAATACTGTCAATTGCCCAGTCACTTCTTTTAGTTTTTTGAGTAGCTCTATTATAAATTCAGTATCATGTTTTTTTATTGATAATTTTATTGTTCTATTTATATTATTTAATGTGCTTAGATACAATTCGATACTGTTTTTATTTTCCACTTTCATTCTCCAATTTGTCAAACATTCCATACATTGCAATTAATATAGCATCCGCATTATATAATGTAATCTTTTCGTCTGTATAATATGAGGCTATCTCTTTTAACTCTCTCTTTCTACTAGATTTATCTTTTGATAGATTGATGTTTAATTTGTCTTTCCAATACTTCATCCACTTTTGGGGAGAAACGAGTGTAGTGGGTACTTTAAACGTCCCTAAGATACCTAACCACTTACCATAATTAGTCCCAAATTTGAATAAAGAACTTCTTCCGTCATGTGGCATAGCATGTACTAATTCCATGTATGCATAAACCTCTCGTATATTTTTTGTTTTGTTAATATAAAGAGATTCTTTTACTATATCTGCCATTGTTTCTGTGTCTTTTGGGCATTTATATATTTTTGATATTCCTTTGTCCCAGACTGCCATTGCCCCACCAGCACCTGGGTCTATTCCTATTATAATCATTGTGCATCCTTTCTGTGTGTATAGTTATGTGCGCTTTTTACCCACTTCTTTTTATATGTCGGTCTTTCATACTTATCACTAATGATTTCACCATCAAATAATTTTATTATATGTCGATGTTTTTCTAATCCCGACTTTTCTGTATTCTTGTATTGACTGCAACCCCTATCCATTGTATCAATAGGGATTATTTTGGGTGTTAAATCTCGGATAACCTTAAACCAATAACATTTTGTGTTTACTTCAAAGTAACACCCATAACAACTTTTATGCAATATTATCTTTCTCCGCCATAATAGAGTTCATATAGAATTTGCATCTACCTCCATTAAATCCTACCATATGTGTTCCTATTTTACCATATCTACTCTTAGCAACTATAATCTCACTTTTATATGGATTAAATTTGTCACTATCGAAGTTATGTCCATAGAATACAAACATAGCTGATTCAGCAGTTTGTTCAATTACACCTGACTCTGCATAATCGCTCATGCGTGGTCTTGGGTCTAATCTTTTCTCTATTTCTCTATTAAGCTGTGATACTAATATTGCAGAACAATTTTCTTGTTTACATATCCATTTATATTCTTGCATTATCTTTTCTATCTCAAACCTTCTTCCTTCTTTTACTCCTTCTACTCCTATTAACTGAATGTAATCATCAATTACAATATCTGGTTTATGTTTAGCAATCTCTCTTAGACAATCATCAAGACCTCTAATATTATCATACATAAGAAATTGTCCATAATTACTTTTTATCTTTTCAGATACATTCTCAAACTCTGATTTATCATTTTCAGATAAGTCATTTCGTCTTATATCTCCATACTTTAGAGAACTTGATTCCATTACTACCATCTTTTTTAACATTTCAGTATTACTCATCTCTCTGTTGAATAGCATTACCTTATATCCCTGTTCTATGAGACCTCTTATAATGTTTATAACAAGAGTTGTTTTACCATGACCTGGTCTACCTCCAATAACAGTTATTTCTTTTCTAGTCATTCCACCTGCAAATGTATCTAGATGTCCAAGATTAAATGGTATAAGATTTGAGTCTTCTTCTACAGTCAACTTCATTTCATCGACAAGAATTCCTATGTCTTTAATTTTGGATGGCTGTATTTGTCTAAGCTCTCCTATTAACTTGCTGTGTTTTTCTAGTATACTGCCAACTTGTTTATAGTCTTCATAACTAGCATTAAGTAAGGATTCAGCTGATTTTGCTGTCTCTCTTTGAATATACTTTTCCCATACTATTCTTGCATAGCTTTCTACATTAGAAGTACTTGTGAAACTCTCTGTCAATCCACTAATATAATATGCCTTACTATCTCCATAATTATCTTTTACTTTGTTAGTTAAAGTTATTATATCTATCTCTACTCCTTCTTTATATAAATCAGCCATGGATTGCCATATATTCTTATTATCTGTTGTGTAAAAAGCTTCACTTTTTCTTATCCAAGCCATAGCTATTTCTTGTTCTCTTTCTCCTCCTTGTATAAGACACCCTAATAAAGCTTGCTCAGCTTCTGGTGATGATGGTAATTGTTTAATTGTATCCTTTGACATAGTCTCTCCTTTTAAAATAAACCTACTTGGTTAGCAGGTTTATAATTTATTATTAAATATTCTTTTCGTTCTTTTTGTTTAGCCTCTTCAGTCGCTCCTGCGTATTTTAAGTTTATTGTTCTAATATCATAGTTTTTATAAAGCTCTTTCACTTCTTCTCTATAATCATAACTAACCATAAACTTTCCGCCTTGTTCGTGTATCTTATCAACTTTGTCTTTTAACCTTAGGTGGTCATCAGCGTTGAAATTATGTTGATAGTATTTCTTGCCTTTTTCATGAGCAATAAAATAAGGTGGGTCTAGATACCAAAAGTCACCATGCCGAGGTTCGTATTTGTCAATTAATTCTGCAAAATCAAGGTTTTCTATCGTAGCTCCACCTATCTTTTCCCTTGAGTATTTAAACTCTGTTTCCCAATCTTTATTCCAATCTTTAACCATAGACATAGGGGTGTGAATTAATTTGTTAAAACTGTGTCTTATGCAATAGAAATATTGAGCCGCTCTTAATGGGTCAGGAATCTCTATCTCTCTTTTATCTTGCACCTCAACTCGGAAATCTAAGAACAATTTTCGAGACTTAGGAATTAAATTTAGTATTTCTACTAACTCATCCAATTTATGAAGGATACACATATAAAGATTTACAATGTTATTGTCTTTGTCATTTAGTACGTTCCATTCCGCTTTAGTTTTCCTGAAGAACATTGATAAACCTCCAGAGAAAACCTCAAAATACCTATCGTGGTGGGGTATAAGAGGAACAAATTGTTTGCTCAAATTATACTTACCACCATAATAGGG
>TARA_R110000803_G_scaffold7992_3_pt1 | contig 25521 bp, 27 predicted proteins | sample TARA_R110000803 | Tara Oceans TARA_R110000803 (sample SAMEA4397772) | marine metagenome | biome: Polar Biome; feature: [SRF] surface water layer (ENVO:00010504); material: water (ENVO:00002006), including particulate matter (ENVO:01000060) such as... | depth 5 m | reverse complement strand
CCTATAGTTTTCATAGTTCTAAAAATTCTTTCCAGGCATCGAAGATTTTATCCTCGTCCCATAGTTCAAATTCTGTTGTAGCGTTCTCGTTGCCATGGTAAGGAATTCCTGCGCGGATACATTCCGCACGAACTCTGCCGAAGGCTTCAGGTAACTCATCAGAATTAGATTGATAAACACATGCTAGGGAGTCGTAGATTTTCTGTCTATCAAGCTCCATTCCCATGTATACAACCTCATCACTAAGCAGTGGTTGTATAGAATCATTAAAGTACTTTTGGTCTAAACTATTGCCATAAATTAATACTTTTTTACAACCATCTTTAAGGGCTCGCTCAATAGATATGTGGGTTTGTTTTAAAGGACATACAGTACCTATAATACCCGCTATACCTTCGGGATGGTCACCTGAATCTTTAACCCCGTTCACGGCGTTGGGGATGACGGTACCGTCTTTACCTTGCCACTTCTTTTGGTCCTCACTAATAAACCTAATCTTATCAAACCCAGCAGTTGCTTCTTCTAGTTGTTGTAAAGGGAAGACAGATTTCTCGTGACAGCTTAGCACAACCTTTTTTGGAAGTGGATGTCTTTCAGGTAAATGAATAAAGTGCCCTATAACGATATCGTCTTTCTCAAACTTAAAGTTATGAGATAGGTCCCCCTTACACTTATCTAAGTGCCATGGGTGCGGACCATAAAAGGTACAATCGTAGCCACGCTCATTAAACAAATCACATAACTCCATTAAAGAAAAGGTTGAACCCCCTTCTCTAGACCAACCACTAATTATTTTTATTTTATCCATGTTCTCTTTCCAAAAATTCCCAGATGTCAGTATCATGGACTTCGTTATCCTGTGTAAATACGTCATCGAGCTTTCTGCCTAAGCCTGTAGTGTAACGAAACTTAGGGTCTCGTGAAGGAACATCAGCTCTCCCACGCGTTAATTTTATCTCATACTCTTCTTTAGATTTAACCCAGTAATGATTAATTCTAAATAGGTCGGTACTGCCTGGATTGTTAAAAGGACTTAAACAAGGCTCCTTCTTCTCGTTAACAGATTGTCCTCTCGTGTAGAAGAATGAATGGGGGTTTCCTGCAGGGCACACCGTATGCTCAGGCTGACAGATTGATTTAATGTGCTTATCAATTGCCTTCCTTCTTTTAGTGTAGTTTCGCAAGACTCCATTAGGTGGGCGTGTTTCGTGTCCGTTGGAACCAAAAAATACCTCATTCACTGCTACACCTGGAAACTGCTCAAAACCCTTCAACCTCTCCTTTAAGTCTCCTTTCGGGGCGAATAGAAATTCATCTAAGTCAATGAAAGCCATCCATTTGGATTGGTCCTTAAACGCTGTAAGTGCATTGTAGTAACATGCCGTTTGGCACATATCCATAGTATTATACGAGTAGGTAATATCTTCCCCTTTACAGAAAGACTTGGTGTTGTCAGTACTACCGTTGTCGTAGAGGTAGAAATGCTCTACCCCTACACCACGATGAAAGTCCAGCCACTCTTTAATGTTCTTCCCTTCATCTTTCATTACTGCTACAATACTTAAGTAATTCATTTGTTTAAAGGGTTTTCTAAAGTTACTTCTGGGGTAGGGTATTTCTCCTGTACAAGAGGTGGTGCGGAATATCCTTTAGCAGCTTTAAGTGCGTCCTCCTTCATCTTCATAAGGTCACGGTACAGGTCTAATCTTCCGCCTACCACTTTATTGATATCAAATAAATCATCACACAAAAGTTTTAGGTTTTGTCCCATTTCTTTTACGTGTTGAGGGTCTTTAATACACTTGGTTAATATTTTAAGCCACTCTTGCTTAGAGTTCTTAGGGTCAATCAAATACCCTGTTTCCCCATTAACAATAAGCTCATCATAACAACCTACGTCTGTCGCTATAAGAGGTATACCGTATCGGGCGCCTTCAATAGCTTTAATCTCAGACTTAGATTGGTTAAACGGGTTATCGTCTAGAATAGCTAGATTGATATCGATGTTAGTGTACATTGCCCCATATTGATTCGGAGCCATTGCAGGATAAATTTGATAATTTTTATGCCCTTTAAAACCTGTTTTGAAAACTCTTTCATAGCCGTCCCACACATCGGACTGCCAATCTTCTTTTCCGGGCTCCTGTTGCGGTCTACCATAAAACCCCCAATGCACTCTTTCCTTACCCACCTTCTGATTAACAAGAAAGGGAATCCCTGCGAAGTGCTTCACGTCAACGTCATGGTGGATACCTCCTACCCAACCCATACGAGTTAGTTTTTTGGGCGCTTCGCGCTTAGGCATGTTCCAGTGAGGTAGAGAGTAATCAATGGTGTTCTTAATGATTACAAGTGCGCCTCTGACGTACTCTTGGATATACTCAGCGAACTTGCGTTGGGTTACGGTAACTAAATCTACATTATTGTAAATGTACTTGGTTACTTCATCTAACTTCTGTTCTTTATATACATCGTAGAGACGGTGCCCACTATACAAATCGGTTAGGAGGTCATCAGTATCAAAGTGGGTAAACTTACCGTGTTCATGCGCTTTTTGTAATAATTGTGCGGTGTACATCCCTCCGAAATTATGAATGTTTTGTGTAAACACGACATCCGCCCACTTTATGTTTTCGAACTCAAAGTCCGAAGGTGTTTCGGTTTTAGTGTCCGCGTTCCAACCCAATGGGTTATCATCCCAACGGACTTCAATGTCGTCAGGGTAAAGCTCAGCCAGTTTTTCCATTGGAAGGAGGATGCGGTAATAAGCGCACCCTCCATGGTTACTTGGGCAAGCTAAAATCTTTAGCTTTTCGACCATGTATTAATCTACCGTTAAATCTTTAAGATGTGCCATGTAATCTTCATCGTCTGGCGCTTGGGCATCTGAAGTAACGGTTTCTGGTTGAGGACCTTTTACTGAAGCCTCTAATTCCGTCATCATCAATTTAAGTTCATCGTAATCGGCGACCTTAACAAGACCGTGAATGTCGTGCAAGCTCTCCAACCATTTTGCGTTTTCGGCATCACTACCTGCTACACTTTGTTTTGGCTTAGGCGAAGACTTATCGTAATTTGGCCATTGTCCTTGAGTATCTTTTACAATCTTGAAATCCCAACCTTCTTGCATGTCAGTGATATCCCCAAAGTCCTCGTCAAAGAAACAGTCAAGAATCTTTCCAAATAACTTCATACCGACAGATAAAATCTTAACAGACTCGTCACGACGGTCTACCACATTCATGTAGTAACGTTTACGAGACTTGATTTGTTTCGCAAGTTCTTGGAGCTCTTTGCCCTTAGCACTCTCTTTGCCAATGGAGTTAATTTCTTTCCACATGTTGTAATAAGTATCACATACAGGACACTTGTCACCCTTTACACGTGGGCAGTGATAATTCTTGTCGTTAAGACGGTGAATTGCAGTTTCAGCATAAAACTCTTGTGTCGTCTCATCCTTTGCAGGGAGTACGCGCACTACAGATGTACCTTCGTCCATCATAAAGAATTTGCTTAGGAAATCGGAGTTGCCTCCTCCGCCTTGAGTATTAATCTCGGCGTATTTTTTTCTTAGTTCGTCAATGTTAACCATAGTTTTTAAAGTTGTTCAATTAGTTTAGCTTCTGCTCGTTTGTTCGCAGACAGTTGTATTATTATATCCTTTTGGTGGTCCAAACTGGAGACAATATTCTTACATAAATTAAATTTATGTGCCTTCGATGTGATTCCTTGTCGAAGGGTTTGTAGCTCAGGCTGAGTCTTCAGGTAGGCGTCTAAGGCACGGTCTGTTGTTTTCTGACCTGCTTGTCTTAGTTCCTCCCTTCGGGCTTCACGTACCTCTGCTTCTCTTGTTTCGAAGATAAGGGAGGTACGGTCGACCTCCTTCTTTGCGTACGCCATTACCCCTGCAAAGAAAGCAAAGGTGGAAGGGTGGTTACCCATAGCCTCTTGGAAATTATGCTCAGAAATAGCTATGTACTTCTTAGTAATATCCATATAAGAGTCTTCGATATTATCGTAAATTTCTTTTATGTTAATCATTGGTTTTAAATATAAATTGGAATAGTTCAGGATTTAATCCCGCCATCTGTTGTATCATGTTCGAAGTGACACTTGTTAAAAACTCATTACTCATCGTAGGGATTTCGTCGTCATCATTAAGACCGAAAACTTCGTAGCCGATGTGGCAAATCTCATGGAGTAATGTACCTTTGTAATCTTCAGGACGTTGGTTTGGGTCAATTGATAGAAGGTACTTCGGAAACTCTACGCAGCCATAAAGATTATCTTTTTCTAAGGAGACTTGTTTAATGTCGAAAGTTTTAATGCCCGTGAAGACAGTCATTGGATGTTCGTACGTAGGGAACTTGGTTTTAGGTTTTTTCATTGCTGTGTGATAGTTAGTCTTGTGTAGTCAATTCGGATTGGCACAATATAACGTGCCCTACCGTTTCGCGATTTCATTACAAACATACGAGCTTTACCTTCGTCAAACTCCTGTTCCTTTTGATTGATAGAGAATGCTAGGTCGCACACACGAATCTTACCGTATGAATCAGCTAACTCAGCATCTGTAATAATGTCTACTTCTTTTCCTTTACGGTTTGTTTGTGTAGCAGTCCAGACAAGGCACTTATGCTCTACAGCAATACCCCGAAGCTCTTGGGCAATACGCTCTTGTCCCATGTACTCAGACATAGTGGCATCAGAGTTTGTCATTAGTTCAAGGTAATCAAGGCAAATAATATCAGGGTTGAAGTCTTCATAGTTACGCAACTGATTTAAGTATGCGCGAAGCCCGGTAACTGTAAGTCTCTTGGTTGGAAATTCCTTAATCTTAAGGCGACCCATATTAGGTGCGGCAGATTGCATTTGGTCCAATCGGTCGCTTAACATCTTAACACCACCTTTCAGTTCAGACTGTTTGATGCGAGTGAAGATACTGTCCATGCGTTGTGCAACACGGTCTTCAGACATCTCTAGGGAAATGTACAAAACATCTTTGCCGTCCATTACAGACCTAGCAGCTTGGTTAGCTAGGAACAAGGACTTACCTACACCCGGAGGTGCGACGACCATCGCTAGTTCTTTAGGTGCAAGACCACCTTCCAGCTCCTGATTAATAGTTTCGAAAGGAGTTCTAAATTGAGCGTTAACCTTATTGTTAGTAAGCCTTTCATATCGCTCGGTAACACCACCAAAGTAATCTTGACCTAAGTCTACGTCACGGCTGACCGAAAGGGCTTCTCTAATCTGCTCCTCAATCTGACCGAACTTCTTTTGCTTAAGAAGGTCTATGGAGTTAATGATGGCGTCTTTGAGGCACTGCTCTTTAGCAAACTCTTCAACCTTATCTAAGTAAAACTCTTCGTTCTCCAAAGACTTCTCGTCAACGGTATTGATTTCCTTTAGTTCCTCTTTGAAGTCCGACATTAATTCATTGTCGGTTTTCATCTCTCTTATCTGCTCTAGGATTTGCTCGTCAGAGGGCAGTTTCTTATAAGAGTTGTAATGCTCCTTAATGACAGCCCAGAACTTTTGGTGTTGGGGAAACTCAAAGTAGGAGTCCTTCACCATAGGTATTGCCTGTACTAGGAAGTTATCGTCTGATTTAGCGAGGTATACAATACCCCTCTGGATTGATTCTTGAAACGCGTATGCCATTAGTTTTTACCTGTTGAGCCGAAGCCACCGTCGCCACGAAGTGTGTTGTACTTAGGTGAGTTATACTCATTAGAGTCTAATATATGGATTTTTGGACGTAAACTTTTCGTACAAACCACTTGAGCTACTCGCTCACCTACGTTAATCTTTATAGGTAAAGAGGTTAAGTTATGTAACATAACTTTAATTTCTCCTCTATAATCTTCGTCAATCGTTCCAGGTGCATTGGGCATTAGAAGCCCTTTTAAGCCCCAAGAGCTACGCAATCTAATCTGAGCTTCGTGGTAAGGCGTTAACACAAAGTGTAAGCCTGTTCCAATCAACTCTGTTTCCCCCGGCTGTATAACAACATCCTCATTGGATGCTATGTCGAAGCCTGAAGCTTTTGAAGTTTGGTATTCTGGGTCTGGGTTTTGGGACTTATTAAAAATGTACACCTTATCCATCTGCGTGAATGTATTATCCGTCATGTCTGTTTCCTACGTGTCTTTGTTCGATTTCTCTGTCAATTTTGTCTGCCGCGTCAGCGGCGACAAGTTTAGCGCGGTCATCTCTGATGCGCTGTTTTTGTTCGGAGGTAGCTGTATCATCTCGTTTTACAAAACCATCCCTCTCCATTGCCTCGTGGTTAGGCTTAATTGTAGCATACGGGCTTGCGGCTGTTCCTTTTAACTGGTCGTCCCCGTCTACTGCCTTTTGAGCTTCGTCAATTTGCAGCTCCATCCACTTGTGTTCGTCAGTAGCTAACTGTGTGCTGTAATGGGGGTTGTGTGTACCATCATCAAAGTTACCTCTAACATGCACAGTTGCCACTTTATCTACAACCCACTCAGATTCGTGTTCTCCCCCATAAGGGCATTCAACAGTCTCGGGGACAAGTTTAGGTGGGTCTGCCCAGACAAGGTAAAAATACTTGTTGCCTTGGCAGTCTCCGTCCTCACACCAAAACCTAAACCGAGTTTTCTCGTTAGTGTTCTCGTCGCCTGCGAATTCCATAGCCATAACTTATTATAGTCCTTGGTTACAATTCACAGACGCCATTTATACATGTTTCTATTGACTGGGCTTGCTCTTCGATTTTTCCGTCGATAATTAGCTTGTCCAAATCAATAGAGTTAATGTCTACAGCTTCCAAGGGTTCGTTTCCTCTAGAGCCAGCACGATAGAATGTAAATCCTTTCATATCACCTGCGTACATCAAAAGGTCGTCGTAGAGGTTAGAGGGTTCGTACCCTGCCGGGAGATTACAAGTCTTGGAGACTGCTGAGTCTATGTATGACTGCACAACTGCTTGAACTTTGATATGCTCTTCTGCGGTAACGTCATAAGCGCCCACACAGTGTGAAACATCACGACCTCTAAGGTGTAACTCTTTAAAGAGACTATCCACCACAAGAGTCTCGTTCCAGACACCATCAGTGCCAGTGCGCCAACGGCGTTTATAGACAGGGGCGAATATCGGTTCGAGACCAGTACTGACACCCAATACCATAGAGATAGTTCCAGTTGGAGCGACAGTGAGTAGCACCGCGTTACGAAGTCCGTTCTTTTTGATGTCTGAGCGGATTCGAGAGGGAAGGGTTTTGAAGAACTTTTCATCTTTTAATTTGTGCCAGTCATATGCGGCAAAGCTTCCTTTCTCGCGACCCAAGTACATAGAGGCTTTATAGGCTTCGTTTCTTATCGTTGCGAATAGCCGTTCCAGAAATTCGAGGCACTCCTCTGAGCCATACTTGTACCCGGCTTTGATGAGGAAGTAGTGGAGCCCTGTAATGCCCAGCCCAATTCTTCGGGAACGCATCCCCGCTTCGTCGCACTCCGGAATCGGAAAATGGTTCGCAGTAAGGATGTTATCCAAGAACCTAGTCCCCGTACGAATCGTACGAGCCATTCTACGCCAGTCGATAGTGCCATCCATGTCCACCATGTTAGCAAGATTGACGTGACCAAGACAGCAATTGCCGTAAGCAGGAAGAACTTCCTCCCCACAGGGGTTAGTAGAGGGCATGTGCTCAAAATAAGAAACGTTAGTGTATTCATTAGCAAAATCAATATTGAAGATTCCAGGTTCCCCTGATTCGATAGCATTATCTATAATGCGTTCCCATAGGTCACGAGCGAGGATTTCCTTCTTCGTGGCTGTTGTAAACGTGTCTGCGTAGTGTTTGAGGTGGTGCAGTTTAGCGCGACCAAGTGCGTCTTCCTCATTCTTAGCAACAACCTCAACAGTACTATTGCCTTCCTCAGAAACACGTTCTACGTCATAAACAAAGTATTTGTTTTGGCGTCCGCCAAATGTAAAGTGCCACTCCTCATTCTTTTCAACAGCTTCGATAAACCGTTTAGTGATAGCTACTGAAATATTGAAGTTGGTAAGTTCTTTGCGGTCTAACTTAACGTGGAGAAATTCCAAGAAGTCCGGGTGGGTAATATCTAATATAGACATTAAGGCAGTTCTACGATTTTTTCCTGCGCGCACATGATTTCCAATCTCATTAATCATCCGCATTACTGAGATAGACCCAGGAGCGGAGTTTTTAATGTTTTGGATGTTGTCCCCTTTAGGGCGAATCTTAGAGAAGTTAAAGCCAATGCCTCCACCCCCACAAGAAATCTTGTACATATCTGAGATAACCTTTCCGATACTGTCCACAGAATCTTCCGGGTCTAGTACGTAACAGTTAAGCATGTTCTGCTTGCTTCTTCCCGACCCATAAAGGATACGACCTCCAGGGCAAAAGTCTCCACTATTAATAGCTTCGTAAAACTTCTGCTCAAACTTCTCTCTGTTCTCAGGGAATTCAGGGTCAGCTGCAGTCTTTGCTACACGTTTCGCACACTCTTTCCAAGAGGTCTCTCCCGGGTATGCATATTTATCCATGAAAATTGTCTCCCCGAGGGAGCCTTCTTTAATTTCAAATGCCATTATTCGTTCTCCTTATCCCATCCGTAAACCAATACGTCTTCTTCCGGTAGAACTAAGAATACATCTTCCTCTACTTTAATCTCCTGTCCAGCAAACTGTGCAAAAATGACATGCATACCCTCTTTCCAATGCTCTCCCGTACAACCATCTCCGATTCTTGTAACATACCCTTCGCTTAATTTGTGTTCTACTTTAGAATCAGGTATAATGATTCCAAATTTAGCTTTAATTTCTAGTTTCTTTCGAGTAACTATGAGTCTTGTTCCGTTAGGGATGTATTTCATTTTTCTATGCGTTTTATTTAGTGATTTTGGTAATATTATTGCGTTTTACAACCTTTAAAGTTTCGGAATATTCTTCTAAAAGAGAAGTTAGGTATTCGTTATGGGTTATCAAAAACAGTTTCTTGTGTTTTGTAAGCTGGTGGATAAGCTCAATCAGTCCCTTTACTCCATCAGCATCTAGATTCTCCGCTACCTCATCAAAGAAAATGATGTTTGAGCGGTCTTTTCCGGTCAGAAGAAGCAGGTCATTAAGACCTAACATGACTGCTAAGGACACTCGTTTCTTCTCTCCACCAGACAGTGAATCGAAATGACCTTGGACTCCGTTATTATAGAGGGTTTCAGCTAAAGAGTCATCAAATTTTATTACAAAATTTCCCTTCGTCATAGTGCTGAGATATGAGTTACAGCGCTCGTTGAAGTACTCTAGGATATTACGTATAACATACTTGATTAGACCCGCTTCAGAGAACGCGTGTTCCCAGAATTTTTGAATATCGTAACCTTTTTGGGCTTTAGTTGCAAGGTCTCCGTACTTGCGAATCGATTTGTTCTCTTCGGTACGTTGCTTTGTAAGAATCTTTACTTCCGTATCGACCTCTTTAAACCTTTCAATCATTTCAAAATCAGCAACGGTCACAGGTATCTGTAATGCGTCTACCTCTTTACCTAAAACCTTAACAAGTTTCACGGATTCCCTTTCTTCGGAAGACCATTCCTCTATAGCGGATTCTAGTTTCTGCACTTTATCCCAGTTAGTGTGTGAGAGCTTCCCACAGTGTTCGCAGGGCGCGTCTTTTAGATTCTTTATCACCGAGTGGGTTTGAAGGATACGGTCCCTTAGAACGTCTCTATGAGAACAGGAACGTTCGAACTCTAAATCCTTTTCATGGCAAGCACGTTCCTGTTCCTGTATTTCTGTAAGGCTCTTACCAAAAATAAATTTATATTTCTCCGAAGTAAAGTAAGACTTAGACTCCTTCTTTAGCTCCCTTAGCTTTGTTAGCTTTGCAGTTATTTTGTCGACCTTATTAGCGCCATTAGCTAAGAGAGTAAGGTTAACCTTTTTATCCCCTAAGTACTTGGACTTAAGAGACTTAATGGTAGACCGGTTCTTAAAGAGGTCTCCCACCGAAAGAAAGTTTTGGATAATTGCTCTTTTTTCCTCAGCACTTGCTGTTAGGAAATCAGTACCATTCGACTGACCAAACACAATGGAGGCAAGAAAAACGTTATGGTTAATGTTGAGAATCTGCTCAAGATACTTCTGGGTAGCTTGAATAGATTCCTGTGTACAGTTCTCCTCTCCTACGGTAACTGATAACATAGGAGCTTTTTTAATCCTTTCAATTACTGTGTCCTTATTAACGGTCAGGACTACACGACACTTTCCTTTGGTGTGATAGTTCTTTAAACTCTTGTCGTTTGTTTTACGTATGGTCTTACCAAACAGCGCAAACATAACAGCTTCAATAATAGTACTCTTTCCTGCACCGTTAGAGCCTGTGGGTTTAGTGTCAAAGTTCTTGCCCACAATACGAACAAGGTTACCATAGGAATCGAAATTTACTACGGCTTCTTTCACTGAAAGAAAATTATATATTTCTAACTTATTTAACTGCATCTTTAATCTCCGTTAGTCCTGCCATTAACTCTTTCTTATCGAACACTGTGTCGCTGGCGTTGATGTAATCATCTATCACCTTATCATCGAGGCTGAAGATGCGGTTCTTGGGGATGTAACCAGATTCAAACTTGGGTAGTACGTCCTCGAACACAAGCTCTAAGCTTTTGATAGGGTACTCTGCGAATATCTCATCCTTCAACCGTTGCTCAGTATAAGAATCTAGTTTATCCATCTTCACGCGGAGGATGGTATAGAAATCTTCAAACTTGTGCTTCTTAGCAAGTTCAGGAATCTCGTCAATGGTTCCTACGATATGTTTGATACCTCTCCCTATAGGTATTTTAAGAAGCTCTATCTTCTGGTCTCGTATTACTAATTCATGCACAAATTTCTGTGCGTTAGCTTCTCCAAAAGTATTAGAGTACGCTGTACCTAAAATAACAACATTATCATAGATTCTAGGTTTGTGGATGTGTCCAAGAAAAGCGAATGGCTTCCCCCGGAAGTGCCATCTCTTTACCCGCGCTTCATACGCGTAGCTTCCGTTAGATACACAGCCATCAAAACCAAAGTGCCCGAACACGGGATTCTTAGTTTTCTTAAGGTCAGCAATGATTCTATCTTCGTCCTCGTAGTGAGGAATGAAATCGAAGTCTACTTCTCCAATCCTAATAGTCTCAGTATCCTTAACGATACGAGCTTTCTCCGAAAAGAGAGAGAGTATAGTATCCGAAGTTCCGTCCTTACGTAGGGTGTCGTGGTTGCCTCTGTTTACAATAATATTTTTACATTTAATATTGTCTAACAAGTAACCAAAAGCGAGCAGTTCCTCACTTCTAGGGTTTCTACGCTCGAACACATCACCATTGATGACGACATGGGAACAGGGCTTACGATTAGCTAAGTGAAGAAGAGTCTCTACTTGCGCATCGAGGAACCCCGGGAAATAATCAGCACGGAGGTGTAAGTCCGTAAGAATAACAACTTTACTGGTTTTCAACATAATCTAAAACTTCTGTCTTATTAAGTAGATGCCCACCTTTATCAAACTCGACATCAATCATGTCTCCAAAGGAGCGACCCGCCTCAACATCAACAGCAAAAGGAACAACAAAATCCAAACCGTACAAACCTTTGAAATCATCTGTACTCTCAAGCACATAACGCATCAGCTCAACAGTTTTCTTTAAATCTTTCTTGGAACATTGTAACTCAACCGAGTCATGAACCGTAGCTAGAATTTGGGCGTCGAGCCCTGTAGCTGTTAAGTACTTTTGTAAACGGAGGATTGAGTGGAGCATTAAATCAGAGGCAGAGCTTTGAATAACAAAGTTCATTCCTTGTCGTAGGGCTCGGTACTGATATTTTCTGTTTGGGCTTTTTACGTTTGGTAGATGTCTCCTACGTCCAAAAATACTTACAGCATACTCATTTTCCTTCACAAACTTATGTACGTACTCAATCCAGTTAAAAACTCTTGGAAAAGAATCTTGATAAGCTTTGAAAATATTCTTACAATATCCTACCGACTTACCTATCTGCTCAGCAAGTTTGTTTGGTCCTCCCCCGTAAACAATAAGGAAGCTAACGCTCTTAGCAATCTGTCTTTCCTGCTTGGTTACGTCCTTAGGGTCCTTTCCAAATACTAAAGAGGCTGTGAAGTTATGTAAGTCCTGTCCGGAGTTAAACGCTTCAATCAGGTTCTTATCCTTACAGCATTGTGCAAGAACTCTCAACTCTGCTTGGGAGAAGTCAGCTGCGACGAATACTTTGTCATCATCCGCTGTCATCATACTACGAAGATTGACTGCGTCACTTTCATCGGGACGCGGTAACGTGTGAAACGAAATACCCTTACGGTGTTTAGGACCTACCGAGTAGGTCGAACAACTTAGACGTCCTGTTACTACGTTACCAAAATTGTAGCTTGAGTAGACTCGACCGTCCTCGTTATAGGCTACCGCTTTCTCTACCCCTTTCACGTAGGTCTTATGTTGTTTCATGCGACCCTTATACTTTAAAAGAAGGTCGATGTATTCCTTTGCATCCCCCGTAGCTGTTACTGAGACGGTCTTGAGGTGGGCTTCTGTAATCGACGCGGCTTTTGTTTTTTTAGAAAACTCTACAGCGCGTAAACCAAACCCTTCTTTAGTAAAGAGAAGCAACCCCATGTCTGAATTGGAGTTTGGGTTCACACCGTCAATTACAGACAGTTCTGATAGTTTAGCGTACAATTCTTCAACTTCCTTCTGAAGGATGACGTCGAAGTTGGTCACGCAGGCTTGGTCTACGAGAATTCCTCGGTGCTCAATATCAGCGGCAACAACAAGAATTTGTTTAAGAAGTTTAGAGTAAACGTGGTTTACCCCTTTCTTCTTCATCTCTGTAGCCATTTGTGTATGGGCACGTAAAGTGAAATCCGCATCCATAGCGTTTCCCAGTGCCATTTCGTCCAGTGGCATATTCGCCCAATCATGTGTACCTCCATCAGTTACCGTTAACATTCTTTAGCTCCCTTATTATGTGTTCTACTTCGAAAATAATATTAACGTAGTGTACGTTAGTCTTATAGTTTATCTGGGTTACTTCCCCCGCTTTCATAATAGCGGATTCATACTCTTTTAAAGCACGAATTACTTCGTTTTTCAAGTCAGGGGGAAGTCCAGGTTTTAGCATTACGCTAGAGTTTCTAGAAGTTTAGATGTTACTAGGTAAGGGTCACAGGTCGCCGCAGGACGGCGGTCCTCAAAGTAACCTTTTCCTTCTGTCTGTACATGGGAGGGAATTCGAACGCTTGCGCTACGGTCCCCAAAGCCCCAAGAAAACTCATCATACATAGAGGTTTCACATTCACCTGTCAGACGCAAATCATTTCCTGCGCCGTACAAATTAATATGTTCTAGATGGCTTTCCTCTAACTTACTCATCATCTTCTCCATCTCTTTAAGACCGCCTTTCGTACGAGTCTTTTTAGTAGATACGTTTACGTGGCACCCCGCGCCATTCAAGGTAGGGTAAATCTTCGGGTGGTAGGAGATTCTCATGTTGAATTTCTCACTACCTTTTTGCAAGATGTAACGAGACATCCATAGGTCGTCAGAAACTTTCAACGCTTCATCAGGGTTAGTTTGGAACTCCCACTGCGAAATCATTACCTCAGCATTAGAGCCAAATAACGTGATTCCCGCCTCGTAGCAGTTTTGTAGATGCTCATCCGCGATTAGACGTCCAATAACATTACCTGCACCTACACCGCAGTAGAAATCTCCCTGCTTAATGTCTTCTGGTACAAGAGGTTGCATCGTAGGGTCTGTAAAGGTATACTCTTGCTCAAAACCGAACAGGGTCTCTGAATCCTTATCCTTTAGTTGTTCAGCGAGTACGCGTCGCATATTAGAGTCGTGAGGTTTACCATCCGGGTTCATCACCTCGCACAGCACCATGTAATTACCCTTATTGAACGGGTTCTTATATAACCGTACAGGCTTTAGCCTGCGGTCGGAATCTTTTACGTCACCTTGTCCGGTACTACCGCCGTCGAAAGACCATTCAGGTAATTCTGACAGAGCATGTTTTTCCGAAAAGATTCTCGTCTTAGAGCGTAGTTGCGGCATATCAACAGCCCCATCTAACCAAATATATTCTACAGTAATCATTTTAAAATTTCTCCAATTCTTGTGGGAAGTACTCCTTCACTAAATCCATAAGACCGTGAGGAAGATTTTCATCGAGTAGCGAGTGCATAATTTTCGTATCCCCAATATTGTTAAACTCATGTATCCCGAAGGTCTTCATGAATTTAATATCAAATTGGCAGTTATGAAAAATTTTCTCGATGTTTTTGTTTGCCATCAAATCACTCAACCTTTGTTTAATGATTTCTTTGTCTGCATCATCGAATGGACTCTCCCGATGATTGATTGGAACGGTAAAAGCTTGGCTCTCACCGTAAGAGAATGCAATGGTGGACATCTCATCCTTTTTGAAGTCGAGCCCAGTTGTCTCGATATCTGCTCCAAGGAATTCGTGTTGTTCTGCTAGGTCCATCTGTTCGTTAAACTCTTCGATGGTTTTACATAACACATAACCAGTACCATCAAATTTATTTTTATTTAAGATGAACTTATCATATGCATTGTTTACATCCTGTACGAATAGCTTACGAAGCTTGGGTTCTAAGAATACTAGTTCAGAACTGTAAGTCGGTACTACAGGACAACCCTCATATACAAACTCCTTGCCACGCTTGTTAAATAACCCAGACTTCTTAAGGAGAGTTCTTAGAGCCACATTACCCAAAGGAATAATCAGGTCTGGCTTAATCGCGTCTAAGTCCTCGTATAGAAAGGGTCTATGGGTATTGTAGTCTGCTGTAGTAAGGTCGTCTTCTACAGTGTTAGGCTCTCTAACGGCAGGGATAAACTGATAACTCCCTTGAGGTACACCGGTTTTCTCTAGTAGCGTGGCAACAGCGGCGTACTCATGGTCTGAGAAGTCGTAAAGGCTTCCTTGTTCACGGTATTGGCATGTTGTGATAAAAACAATCTTTTCATCCCCAACGTCTGTTGCGGAGTAATCTTTAGTTTTTTCATCTTTATCGAAGTTTTTAAGTAATTTTTCTAAATCCATTATCTATTATGGGTTATGGCGGTTCGTAAAAAAAAGAAACATTATATTGATAACAAGAAGTTTGAAGAGACCATCTTTAGCTATTTGGAAAACCAAAAGGAGCATGAGGATGAACTTATCGCACAACTAGACTTATTAATTACAAGCATTCTTATATCCTTTAAATTTAAAGTTGATTTTGATGATGCTAAACAAGAGTGTTTCGTTCTGTCTTTGAAAGTTCTTAAAAACTTTACCCGTGAGAAGGGGTCCGCTTTTAATTACTTCACGACTGTTATAGTAAATAACTTGAAGCTTATTTATACTAAAAATAAGAAATATCAAGAAAAAATGCAACAGTACAGGGATAAGAAGATTAAGTCTTTTTTGGAGGAGTAGAAAAGAAACTGTAAATCTTTGGATACTCTATATCCACTCGAATTTTCTTATTCATTAGATGAACTAATGATGGCGCCGATGTTATTGAAAACGAAGCAAACGACTCAGGAAGGTCCCAACTGTTTACCATGTAAACGGTTTCGTTCCCCTCTTGTACCTTCCACTCGTCAGCGCGCTCAAGAATCTTGTCACACCAATCGCACCAAGTTGAGTAGTATAAGACCGAAAAGTTCTTACGCTTTCGGTCTTTCAATACCTCATTCAACTCTTGCTCAGTTTTTAGGAGTGTCAGGGTTCTCATCTATTTTTCCAAGGGCAGCAAGTTCTTCGCGGGTAGGTTCCTCTTCTCCTGAGAACTCACCTTCAGCCATTTGCATTGCGGCATCAGCTTGCTCAGCACTCATTTGTTTCATGATTGTTTCCTTTTCTTCATCTGTCATATTTTCTACCCGCTCATTGAGCTCGGCAGTAATTGTGTGGATGCCTTTGAAAAACAGGATGCGGGCGAGAGTGTCGTTAGTCATCTCTCCTCCTGTAAGGGCTTGTTTTAGAGCCTCCCATTGGGTGGTCTCTTCTTTGTTTAGTTTAATGTATAGTTTCATTTTTCGGTCTCCATCACGGAGTTTAAAGTTACCAAATGTTTCGCCGTTAACGGCAAATGTAATTTTATCCTTAACAGCAGTCATAAAATATTATAGTATATCATGTCAAAAAATATCGATTCAATTTTAGAATTTGGAGATTTCTCCAAAAAGAAGCGCGTTAACAGTAAACGCAAGGGCAGTAATTTTGAGCGTAAAATCGCCAAGATACTGAATGAGAGGTTTGAGACTAAGGAGTTCAATAGGACTCCTGGTTCTGGAGCTTTCGCTACCACTCACAGGGACTTACCTGACCATCTACGTATTCAAGGGGACCTTATCACTCCTATTACTTTTCCATTTGTTATCGAATGTAAAAATGGGTATGATGTACAGCTTGATGATTTGTTTAAACGAAAAAGCGATTTTAAGAGTTTCATCTCACAGGCTCAGAATGACGCCTCTCACGCAGGCAAGGATTGGATGGTAATCTATCAGAAGACCAGGCGAATGGCTATAGTAATCGTCGGGAAGCCTTGTAGTGTTAAACCTGAATTAGTTTTGGACGGGCAGTACTTTATTTACCCCTTGAACGAGTTCCTGAAACAGTCTAACGAATTTTTCGGCTTCCATTCGTGATTCGGTTTGCGTAGACTCCCCTTCCTTAGGACCTCCGCGCCCTAGGTTTTTCATCTGGTCCTTTGCCCACTTAGTCCCTACGGTAAAGAAGGAGTTAGCGCTCCCCTCTTTCATACGTCTGTTTAAAGAGCAAATGGTATTCCCTTCCTCATCTTTAAAGTTGACGCCTGTCTGGGTGACGTGCATATCCAGGGGTTTATCTCGTCCTATCCCTATAATAGCGCACATAGCTTGTCCTGTTACGTCACTCTCTAACCCTATGTAGGTTTCTCCTGTTTGTCCATCACCTATAATCATTCCTTGGGCTTGGGTGGACATTCCAGTTACCCCCGCTTCAATAGCCATATTGTATCTCATTCCAGGGTCGCTTTTGTGGGCATTACGATACCCATTCGTTACCTTTACTCTCAACTCTCTAAGGGCTGCTTCATCTCCGTTACCTGCTTTCTTAGCTAGTTTCATTAGAGCATTCCATTCTCTCCCTTTTTTATAACCTACAGAGGCTAGTTTTGCTTGCAGCACTGATTTAGTTCCCTCTCCGTCCACTAGAACGGCTCCTATAAAGGTTGAAACTGCTTCTTTTTCTTTTTCCCTGTAAGCATCTGCCTTTTCTTTAAAGTCCTCAGGTAAGGGAAACTTATTTTTCTTAGCTACCTGGCGAATGTAGTCAGCGTGGCGTTCTCGTGCAGCTTGGGCAGCTGGTTCATTCTCCTTAGGGATGCCGTCTATTTTAGAGGTAGAAGCTTTCCCTGTGTCGATTGTAGTTCCTCCATCAGTTACTTTCATACTAGCGCCAAGAGTGTCCTCTTCGCCGCTATGGTGACCCCTTCCCCCTCTTACATCAAACTTTGAGTTGGCTCCTAATGAGTTGAGTATTCCGTCAACGCTTTTGTCGTTACAGGCTTTAAGTTGTACGTCTTGATTTACGCGGGAGCCATCAGACCGGTTTCCTGTGGGACCTCTCCCAACTACTTCCCACTCACACCCTTCAAAAGCAGGGTGGGTAACGATAGCGTCCCACTGGGTTAATAATTTACCTATAGTCCAAGCCATAGCAGTAGCTGCGTCTGGGACTTCACCTAACTCCTCCTTCATTTGTTCTAACATCTTTACAGTACCTTCGACCTCAAGACCTGCGAATTCCATGTCTTCTTCTTTAATCTTCCCCGCATGCATTTGCTTAGCGCCCCACAACAATAGCTTAACATCTAAATTACCTTTGTTGGCGTCAATCATCGCTTTAATTTCCACGTCAAGTTTCTCGCACGGTTGCTCGCGCTCGCAGTTAACCCAGGCTTGAGCCATACCAGGACCGAACTCATTTAGGACACCCATTAAAGCTCGGTAAGAAGCAGCTCGGGCGGTGTCTCCACCCCCCCAAAAAGGAAGGGAGTGCCCTTCATCGTCTTGGTAATCTTTCTCTCCGCTTTCGCCTCGGGTGTGAACGTCATTCATAATTTTAAAGAGGGGGGATTTGGAAGTACCAATCTTAACTCCATAAATATGACCTCGCTTTGTTATTCTTGCACCTGCTGCTGCTAGGTCTCCACCACACTCATCACCTCCTAAAAGGTATACCCCTTGCGTTTTATCAGTAGAACCTCTCATCCGTATACACTTTGACATAAACTCCTTATCGGCTGCGTCTAAAGGCGTTCCCTTGTCTAACTTATCTCCAATACTTAAAATTTTCTTGGCGCTGGAGACAACTTCCTTGGCTGTCTCTAATTTTTCTTCCAAGGTCATACCCTGGGTTACAGCGGACGTTAGTTTACCTACGCCTCCAAAACCGAGCATCTGGCGTACTAAGCGTTTCAGGGGAGGGTAATTGCCTTCATTAGGGTACCCTTCAGGTACTGACGCTTCGAGGTCTGCATACAGCGCATCGGAAGCTTGGAGTCGTGCGGCATCGTCTGCTGCTTCTTGCTGGGCAGCTGTTTGGGGGTCAGGGTTTTGCGCATCTTCGTCAGCAGGTACTCCGTCAGTAGTTACTTGGGCAGCTGCTGCTTGCGGGTTTTTTTTATAAGCGTTTACTATCATCTCCCACTCAGGGAGGTCGAAATCGTAAGGGGAAGTTCCTCGTTGAGGTATTGGAACGGCGCCAGGTTTGTTGTCCCTGGGGAAAAACTTAACTTTTATCGGCTTTTCCTTCCCCGGCTCCACTGGTTTACCTGGTACAGGGAGGTCCTGCGCTTTTACGGGGGTGCCAGGGCTGGCTATCGCGTTCTTGATTGCCTGGTCTGGGGGTACCGGTCCCTGAGCGGTTGGGATTTGCCCGCCCTCCAACGAAGCAAACATTCCCAACCACTGGTTAACGTTTTCTTGGGTTACGTAACCTGCTTTTTCGAGCAAAACGTGCCCACTCTTTGTGTAGGCGTCAAGAAAGTTGGATAGTGTCATAGTATATTAAAGTAGGCTCCTCTAGTATTATTTACTAAAGAAGCCTATTTATTTTATAATTAAAAAATTACATTACCGCGACAGGGGACATTACGGAGTCGATATCAGAAGTCTCAGTAAACTGGACAACGAAGTCGTAACGTAAAGTCATCTCGATAGTATGGAACTCGTTAGTTGAGTAGTTAAATTCACCAAGCTTCCAGCCTTTAGGGTAACAGCCGTAAAGATTGATGTGAGTAACCGGGTTACGGTGAGCATCCAATTGCCAAATAGTAACAGTTCTCTTAAAGATAGGAGCTTCTGTAATACCAGCAAGACCTTCCGGGCTTGGGTTTACATCGCTAGTACCGTTGCCTAGACCGCCGTAGTGGATACCGTAAACAGGGTCATACACACTTCTCATCCACGCAAAAAGAGAGTCAGCGATATCACCTTTAATTAAGTTATCAAACGTAACAGTGATTTCGTCAGGACTAGCTTTACCTGGGTAGTAAAACTTCTCATTTACACGATGAACCTCAATGTCTTCAACAGTGAAGCCGGGTTGTGTAATCTGCTTCGCAGCAAGTGTTAGACGGTCTTGTGAATCGAGACCAGGAACATTAGAGAGAGCTCCAGCGAATTGTGGGATTTGAATCTCCCATGCGTACGCACGAAAAGATTCCAGTGCGTGGGAGAGACGGGGGCTGTCAGCGATTAGCTCGGCAGCTCTGTCTACGTAGTATTTTCCATTTGCCATGTTGTTTGTTTACCTATTATTATATAGTGTTATACACTAGCTGATTGATTTGTGAGGTTGAGTTCGAATACCAAGATTTCAGCGGTCTTAGTAGGCTTAAGAATAACCTTACACCAAAGTTCGTTTCTATCAACTCGAAGGGGAGTGTTTGTAGTTGTGTCACATACAACAGAGAAGGCTGTGATACCTCTACGTTGTTGGATGTCTGCTAATGCAGGACTAATGACATTTCTTACTGCTTCCCAAGTGATAGGGTCGTTAGGCTCGAAGACGAATCGACGGGCACCTTGAAGGACAAGTCTGCGTAAGTAAATCATCAAGCGGCGAACGTTAATTCTATCAAGGGCTGTAGAAGCTCTTTGTGTAGTACGTTGACCGTAGATAACAATTCCATCAGACTGGAACTTAGTTATAGGGTTTACAATGTTACCTGGACCGTAAAGAGCATCTCTGTCTCCTTGGTTCAGCTGAACTTCAACATCAGTTGGGTTAGTCAGACGACCTCTTCGTAAGCCCGCAGGTGCGAACCATGGGTCAGAAACTTCGTCAGTGTAACACATTTGTCCTATTGCGTAGATACTTGGGTCAAACCAGGCATCAGCGCCTACATACTGGTCAAAGGATTTTACCCACGGCCAGTATAATGCTGCGTAACTACTGTTAAGAGCGGCAGTTCTGCCGGTTGCTTGACCGTTCGACCAAGCGATAGCTTGTTGTGCACTTCTGAATCCTACGGGAGGGGATACTACAGCAAGAAAGTTTTGGGTACTTTCAGCCAAAGAAACTAATGCGTTTTGCACAGTCTGGTCAGTTACACCAGGAACAGCAGCCATAGTAACCGGAGTTGATTCCGAATCTAAAGCTTGGAGACCTTGGTTAGTGTTTTGACCAATTAAAGCAGTTCTTACGGCTGCGTTACTTAGGTTACCACCATAATCAGAAGCATCACCGTTATTACCTCCGGAAAGGTTGAATTGAATATTCGGGTTATTGGCAGTGCCATCTAAAGAGAGGCAGCGGAAGGGGAAGCTTGCCGCGGCGATTGATGCCGCTTTTCCAATAGAGAAGGAGGTATCTATGGTTGTTATCCCTGTGAATTTAGTCGCTGCAACCCAAGCATTAGTGCCTGACGGTTCGATGGAAGCGTCGTATCTATAAAAGTTTCCTTCCACGTACTGTGAGACGGCATTTGTTACACCTTGGTTGAGAACATCTTCAGGGAAGAGACTGGTTGCCGAGGTAGTAGCGCCCGGTTTCCACATTCCCATGCTGTAACTTTCTTCTAACCCGCCATCGGAAGAGATATTGGTTACGAAACGACCTTGGTCATTAGTATGTACAATATCAGCTTGCAGTCCACGGAATTGTAGACCTCCAGTGTAGTTCATGGCTGAGTAGTTGTACCCAAGCCCTGGGTATAGAGATTGTATTTGGTAAGCACCTGCTTGGTCAGCGGCTACGTAATCAAGAAGAGCTCCAGAAGGAACGTTTCCTGTCCAAGCATCATCTGTATACCCTAAAGCAACGGCTTGAGCTACTTCAAGTACACAAGCACTTCCACCGAAGTAGGTATCTGGTCCTGTTGTCATCTTCGGAACGACGAATAAAGGAGTGGCAGAAGCGTTTCCTGGTACCGTAACACCAGTTTTGATTTCTGCGATAGCAGACCAGGACATATCATTAGGGTCGAATGGGGTGCCGGACATCCAAGTATCTGTAAAGTCGAACGCACCGTTAGTACCACCGCCCACAGAGAGGGAGGATGATATGAACGTGTTGACTGTAAGTCGTGAAGTGTTGCCGGTGGTGGCGCCAGGTTCTTTACCTACAAGCATACCGCTGGTAGTGCCGAATCCACTAGAGACAAAACAGAAAGGTCCCGTAGTTGGGTTGACAGCTTCCCCAAGACCAGCCTGGATAGCATTTTGCCAATCGCCTTCGGTCATGTCTCCAGCCGTAAGGGGCGCGGGCATGATAGATAGTCCCGAAGCATTTGGGCGGTCACGGTAAGCGTAGAAAGTGGTTGAATCCCCTACAGCAGTACCATTCTTATCCCAAGCGTCAACATCAAATCTATAAGCTAGTAATCCGTTTGACAGACCAGTGAACGCACCCATGTTAACAATAATGTTAGGGTGAGTAACTAAAGGTATAGTGTACCTAGAATCCTTCGCATTCGAGGTTGCAGCTCTAACGTAGTAAACTTGGTTAGTCTTTTGGAGAATCTCCAAAGCGGCATAAATACCTTGACCTCCAGTAACTAGGTCGGGGGTACCAAAGTCTCGAAGAACTTGCGCAGGGTTTGTGAGCAAGGTCGGAGTATCAACAGGACCGCGTGAAGCGAAGCCTACTAAACCAACGATAGAGGGATTGACGGAAGGTGCGTAATCAGATACGTCCTTCTCAATCGTGTATACACCAGGGGAAACGAAATTAGCCATATTTTACCTTAAATTATGTTGAGGAGATGTCTTTGCTGAAGTTCTTTACAAAGGTCAGTGATTGAATTCTCAGGGACGGAGATACGTTGACCGGCGCTCAAACAGATGTGTTCAAACAAACGACCAGACTTTAGAACTATTTCTAACTTTTGTCCCGCGACATTCACTATTGTACGATTTTTCATAAATTTCTTCCTCACTATTATTTAGTTAATTCGAATATAAAAAATGTCGTATTTTTTAGATTAAGTAGAAGAAGGTGGGTATACGATAGCGGTTTGGGAACCTGATGTCGCGAGAATGGAGGTGGAAGGCGTTGCAGTACCTGAAAAAGGTATGTCAGTCTTCAGCTCAACCTCGTAACGCATCTCTCTAATCTCCCCATTGGTTTGAATCATGTACTTCCGTGTAGGCATCCATGTCTCAACTTCAAACGTAACGGTCTTTTTAATAATTCTATCTTCTCTGTCTGGAACAGTTAAGACGGAATTATCGGAGGTAGCTGTTATAAAAGCAGGTGCGCCCGTAAAGAAATCTGTACCCACTCTTAATTGTGGTCGGAACTTATCATTAACATACTCAATAAGTTGATTCATATCTTCAACATACCGTGACCATAGGTGTAATTGGTATGATACTTTCACGGCTTTAGGTGCCATAGCCGCTACCCTTGTATATCTCCTAGTTTTCTTATCGTGGATAGTCCAAAACTCTATATTGGTATTTGGCTTTCTTCTTTCCAAGTCCTCAATATTATCAGAGATAGCTAACGTCATCATAGGAAGGGTAAGGTTACGATTCTTAAAGAGCATCGCAATAGCTCTTTCGTAATTTGCGTACACACAATCTACGGTTTGGATTTCGTTGTCTGCGCCTAGAATCTGACCGTCGCTAAAGATGTTTAGAAGTGCTCTTGATGTCTTTCTATAAAACTCTAGGCTTCTAAAATTTTTATTTTCTCTTTCAAAAATTTGACGCTTTATATCAAAAACATTAGAGGTACGCTTACCATTGAAACGAATTTCTCTAGTACCATCCACCATAGGAGGGTACCTGTCGAACGGGGGTCCTGATACTTCAACCATTAGTACACAGTAAATGCGGCTGGTTCTTCAATCTCTTGAAGCAATTGGTTTTCAAGGAGTTCCATTTCCCTCTGTGATTCAGCTATAAGAGCAGGACCGTTAAGTACTGCACCGCCTTGGGGAGATGGTAGGGTAGCATACTTACCTCTAATCTCTCCTAGGATTCCTTTTGAAATCGCTAAGGCGTATCTTTGCATCCAATTAACAAAGTAATGGTGCAGAGTGTCTGAGTTAAGACACTTGTACTCGATAACAACAGACTCGCTAACGTTACCCATAGGTGTAGGGTATACCATTAAAAATTTATTGTTAATTATCTGGAAAGAGCCTTCTCGCCCTAGAATCTTCCTGACAGACTTTAGGTGCATTTTCATTAGTAGAAAATCACTAACGGCAAAGTCTTGGAATAGGAAGTTATCTTGGAAATACTTAATAAAGAAATCCATCTCTAATGATTGTCCTCCCATAGGCATACTCAGGAGTGACTTCTTGTAAGCCGCATATCTAAAGTTGTTTACTATAAATGAGGGGAGTTCATATTGATTACACCCCGGGACCGTGTTAAAGGCACATAATTGAGTGCACCAGTCAGGGGCGTGGTAGTCGAGTTTACTAATAGCCTCGTCAATAGCCGTGAGGATTTGAAAGTCATCCAACTCCACTCTAACAACAGGAAACCCTAACCTAGACTTCACGAAGTCTTTGATTATTGTATAAAATCTATTAAACTCTACAGTTTCGGAAAAATACCGTCTGTTCAAGGAGTCATAGGGAATATCCCCAGAAGGGGCGGTAACGTTGGAGACGTTTGAACCCGCACCTTGACGGTCTACTAAAAAAGGTCCCCATTGAAAATTCGGTTTTACTGGTCCATTTGACATGCTACTATTATATATGGAAGAAGCCCAGCTAAAATAGCTAGGCTTCTTTTTATTAATCTACTAAGAGTACTTAGTAGTTGTCGTATCGTGGAGCACCTACTGCAGAAGCCTTCATGAACGGAGTCGTGAGGTATCGGCTATCAGCACCAACAATTCGGATGATACGGTAGAACCTAGATGAAGGGTTAATTTGAGCAGTCGCATAGCGAGTAATCAAACCTTTTCTTGGCTGGAATGTATTTGGGTCCGTGATAGTTGGAAGCATTTGTAGCGGAATGTACGGAGCGTACACAAAGCCTGCGTCCATCGGCGAAGCGCCCTTGTAACCAAGGAGAAGCTCGTCTTCAGGATATAGCGGGTCAACGTAAACGTCATACTGTCCCATCCACTTACCCTTAAACTCAATACTGGCTCCTAGGGAACCGGCTTGGTCAGGGCTTATACCACCTTCAAGTTTAGCAGCAGACTGTAACATCGCAGCAATGAATGGTGAGCAGACAATATAGTTTGCAGCAGAACGCATTGTTGTTTTGTAAATGTCTTGTGATGCAAAGTTAACTACGGCAACTAGGTTGGCGTATACTTCACCTACGTGACGAGGAGCAAGTCCAAGCGCAGTAGTACCAAAATCAACAAAGAACACGTTAGAGCCTAACTCTGCTGTTATTGGCATAGTCAAACCGTCACGAGCACTACCTAAACCATATTCGTTAGGAACATAAGTTTCATTAGTGTTAGTACCTTGTGGTTGGTCATAGCTAAAGCTACCTTTGGCACCTGGGGAGCCTGGGTTAGGACCTGCGCCTTGAGGAAGACCAAGGTCGCCGAAGTCGTTAGAGTTCTGCCCGTTAGTGTAATTCCACCAATCAGAGTTGTTCAAAGAACCTGGTGCGTAGCCATAAGCTAACGTACGAATAGATTCAACGATTTCACGGTCGATTTCCAAAGCAACTTCCTTAGAAAGAAGCTCAGTCAATTCACGCTCAAGGTCCAAGTTGTGGTAAGCACGAAGGTCTTGTGAAGCTTCCAACGTCCATAGGGCGCGGAACTTACGAGTACGTGCAGTCACAGACTGTTGTTCGATAGTGAAGTTAACTTCAGGAATACTTGAACCAGCAATACGCTCGCCAGCAGACACGAAGTACTGTGGACCAGCGATACCAGAGTTAGGGAAGTTCGCAATACGAGAACCTGCAGTCATCGCAGACGTTGAAGTACTGTTAATGCCACCTGTGTCTTCAGATATC
>TARA_R110000803_G_scaffold1349_5_pt1 | contig 25574 bp, 30 predicted proteins | sample TARA_R110000803 | Tara Oceans TARA_R110000803 (sample SAMEA4397772) | marine metagenome | biome: Polar Biome; feature: [SRF] surface water layer (ENVO:00010504); material: water (ENVO:00002006), including particulate matter (ENVO:01000060) such as... | depth 5 m | reverse complement strand
TTTACCTTTTAATTTTTTAGCTAAATCTTCTTGATTCAATACATCTACGGTATCTTTATCTTCTTCACTAAATGTAATACCCTCCTTATTAATAAGCTTATCAATCTCAGGCTTTGGTATAATCTTACCGTTAACCTTAAATATTGTATCTTCTCTTGGCACTCCCTCAAGATCTTTAAGGTATTTTATTAAACCAGCGGTGTCTGCCCTTTCAACCTCTTCGTTTAAACCATTTTCTAAAATTCTAGAAAACCTTGCTCTTATATCTCCAAATGTATTCATCTTATTTCTTTTCTATGCTTTTAAATATGTTCTTGTTAGCTTTATATACAGATAAATTAATATCTGGATACTCAGTCTCTAATTCCTTTACAAGTCTTAGATTTGCATCATCATCGTCAAAGAACTGAATATTCTTATAACCCATTTCAATATATTGTCTAAACGCTTCTTTCTTTTTTTCAGAGATTGAACCCTTTAATTTATGTACAGGATCATTAATCGCAAAGATAAGATCTTTAGCAATGTGAAAACCAACATGCTCTTTCATCCATTTATAAATCATTTCACGATCATCTCTTGCCGTAACAATACCAACTGCTCTTTTCATCTTATATGCATCTGCTAAGATCTTAAGATAATAATGAATCAGCTCACCCGCTTTCATAATCTCAAGTGATTTGAAATCATCAAAGTCTAATTTATCGTTTGGATTAGATTCATACTCATTGAATTCTTCAGGAGTTAATTCATGACAGTCGCCCGTAACGATATTACAAACCTTTATCTTTGCTTGTGTGATAACTAAAGTATCATCCAAATCAAAAACTGTAATAGATGTATCGCTAAAAGGTCTTGCTTTTTCCAAAAGAAATTCATTGTATTTTTTAAGTTTATCCATATGTAAATATAGGCATTTTATTTGATATAAAAAAGCTTTTATATAATTATTTTTCGCCGTAATGTTCTCTATCTTTTTTACCCACCTTGAACCAGTTTTCGTAATCCGTGTAGATATCTTCCTTAGCCCACTCACCCATCTTTGGCCAAATAGCATTGATAGTTTCAATACATCTTGTTGTTAGTTCATCGACTGGTGTGTTTCTCACATCAATCCATTCTGGACCTTTATCAGATTTTAATAAATCAAGGTCTAACTCTCTATGTAGTGATACAATAGTATTAGTTAAGTCTGTTAATTCATTGGACCATGTGTTTGGGTTAGATTTAACTTCACCCATAATCCATTTTTTCATAGATGCTGGCATATCAACTGAAAGCTTTACAGCTTCATTAACTACTGATTCATTAAGTGATTTTAATAATTCTTCAGCTTCTTCTTTAGAGAAACTCCCTGAATATATCGTATCTAAATCCATACTAAATCCGCCACCAGGATCTTTACCTAATACCTCTTTTTGTTTTTTTCTAAGATCTTTAACTAAAGAATCTATAGCTCTTTGACTAGTAGGTTTATCTAGAAATCTAGCAACTGCGTAACCTGAACCTTGCTTTGTTACGTATGAAGATTTAAAAGCTTCAGTAACTACTGATTCATTTTTTAATCTTTCGATATCGTCTTGAATAGATGCTTTTCTGCCTTGTGCTGCGGGTGTATTTGATTTTATTGATTTAAGTAACTTTTCAAGCTCTTTAATCTCTTTAGTTAACTTAGCTTCGTTTACGAAATTTTCGTATAGTTTAATGTGTTTCATAATTAATAATCTTTGTGTCCACCGTTAACTTTTGCAATTTCATCATACTCTCTTCTTGAAAGATTTGAAGAATCACCTGCTATTATAACATCGTTAGGGCCATATTTTAATTTATCAAGGTGTGGATATATTTCATCTGTAATACTATCAGGTGCGTCCCATCCAACAATAATTTCAATTTCATTAAATTTAGGAATAAACATCACAGTCGCTGGTTGTTTAGATTTTTCAACAGCTTTAACTACTTTATCAAAATCTTTTTTAGTTAACTTACCTTCGTTTACGAAATTTTCGTATAATTTAATATGTTTCATAATTATCTTAAGTGGCTATCATCGCCTATGTTTATTCTAATGCCCATAGACACTGGGTAAAGTTCCGGCATTCTAAGAACGTCTTCTGTAAAATGAATTGAAAAATCATGATTTGGAAGCTTCTTACTATATTCTTTTTCAAGTTGTTTAGTAATCTTTTTGATTTCTTTAATGATTTGTGCTTCCATATCCTTTAAATTATTCTTAGCTCCGTTTTTATCATCAAAGCCAACCATTTTATGAATAGCCTTTTTATCAAATATGATTTGAGTATCAACGGTAGCGTTTACGTCGTTTGATAACAAATTAGTATTTCTAGGTTTAATACTTTCAATTGGAAGTGTAAACTTAGACCTTACAGATTCTGCAAATTCATTAGGTAGGTTTTTAGAGTAATTACCTACTTTAAACGCACCGTGTGTTACCTGAATAGAAATTGTTTTAGATTCAGGATTATCTTTGTCAAGGTACTCAACTTCAATGTCTTCAATAAATGGTATAATTTTCTTAAGCTCTTTAATTAAAGCATCTTTATCTGCCTCTGCATCTTTACTGTAACCATATCTATTAGAAAATTCATATGTAAATTCATCATGTTGTATTAAATCAAATTTATACTTTTGAGCTAACTTGTCAAAATCACTAAGCAATGGAAATTTCGTTAATGATTCTTTAACACCATCAATACCATCCATTGTATCATGAACTGCATTCAAGTTATCTAGAGCAACGGTAATTTGTGAAAACATCCAAGAATCTAATTCTTGACCACCTTTCATACGATCAGTGATCATATTAGCATAGTCAGCAATTCTTTCAAGTTGACCTAAGGTCATTCCATTCAATTCACCTAAGGTATCAGCACCTTCATGTATTGCATGAAACTCTTTAAATAGTTTTAAGTTTTTCATTATTTTACTTTATATGATTTAAGAAGTTCTTTTAATTCAACAATATCAGCTGGATTTAATTGAATATAATCTTGACCTACATTTATTTGCATACAGCTTCTACCTAAACCAAACTCTTCAACGTCTTTAGGACCAACGTATTTAGTTACTAAAACATTTTTGTCTGCACCAGGACCACCTTGATTCCATGAACCTAGATCAGTTCCTTCGTTAAGATCTGATTCAACTACAGATTCTTGTGCATCTTTCCAAGCATCATCCTCTGGGTAATCTTCATCACCTGGTTTTGCCGCAGCTTCACCACGTTTCTTTTTATCATGCACGTTATCCCAAAGACCTTGCTTTTCGTTATAAGATTTAAATGTTTGTATTCTTTTCATGTTATTTATTGTTTTTTATAATCTACGGTCCATCCAATTGAATAATCTATTTCCTAAGAAACACCCTATTACTAATACTAATATTATTTTAACCATTAACATCAGCAAATTCTAATATTAAATTACTATTTTCCTAGAAACTTTTCTGCCATAGCTAAAAGATCAGCATACGTATATTTACCTGATAGTGCGTCTCTTGAAATAGTTCCTTCTTTTTTACCGATAGCATACATTTCAGTATCATCAAAACCAATACCTTCAGTCCAAGGTTTGTTTGCATCAAATCCTAATTCGCTAGCTAATGTTTTAGCAAGACTAGTAGCCCCTCTAAATTGATCATTATAACGTAATTTGTCATCGCCGAATGTACTAGCATCTATTGTTTTGTTACTTTCAGTAACTGAAGTCTCGTTGATTTTATTTAACCAATTGTTGAATTTTAACATTTTACTCATTTTATTATTATTATTTTTATTTTTATTAAATTATTTTTATAGAAAACGTTGAACCATTTCGGTCACCGATCTTCCAAGTAAATTCATTATTGTTAAGTTTTGTAATTTCACCATCACCAGCTTTAATAGTATCCATCTCTTGATCAAAATCAACAGCCATGTAATCTACCTTGTATGCGTTATCACCCCAACTTGCTTTTAAAAACTTATCTTCTACTTCAGTCTTACCATCAAACTCAACTGTTGTGAGTTTAACTTTTTTACCAATTGCATTTTTAATAAAGCTTTTAATATCTTTTTCTTCTTTTGAAGAAAGTTTTTCAGTAACTATTGATTCGTTTCTTTGACCTGGTGTATTATCTTCAATCCATCTTTTACCTAGTGGATTGGAGATTGGACGATTAAGTCTTCTCGAGATTTGCTTTTCAATCTGATCGAGAACACTTTCTTCTGAATCAGTTGCATTGTTATCAACAATAATCATTTTATCAGTACCGAATTCTTTTTGGAACTTACCTAAATTATCTTGAACGGCCTTCCACATCTTTTCAACCATTTTATCATCAAGCTTACGCTCTCTCATTTTATTTCTTTCTTGTGCAACTTCAAGCGATGTATTAACAAAAACCATAAATGTATCATAACCTAAGTTTTTATACATCTTACGCATTTTTGCAATCTTATCAAAGTCTTTACCAGTACCGTCAATAACTTGACCTAATCTACCGTTAATATAATTACTTTGTATTTTTCTAGTAAGACCCTTAGCGTGATCTCTAATAGCCATCACTTTAGACCAAGTTTCCTCATCTTTTGCATAATCAGCTAACTTACTAAGCTCTAATCCTGCATCTTTAACACCTTTTTCAAAAGCATTATCGTTATTTATAAGTTTTAAGCCAGTTGCATATGAAACAGTTGATGCACCTCTCTTTGGGAAACCAAATAGCTCTGATGCAACATATGATTTACCAGAACCTGGTCCACCTGCCATAAAGAAAGCTTTAAGGATTCCTGGATCATTAATTCCTTCTTCTATAACACCTTCAAGTAAAGACTTGTCAAAATCAGCACTATCTATATTGTTCAGATAGTTTAGAATTTCTTCTTTATCTTTATCCAAGAATGTAAAATAAACACCGGGTCCTGCAACTTTTGCGTCACCCCATTGTTTAAGGCCTTTTATTTCTTTTGAATCTAATCCAGTAATATTAATTCTACTAGATGCTTCATTCATAAATTGTTCAAATAATTTAATATGTTTCATCATTGTTTGGTTTTCAGTACTAAGTGATATCTTATTCCCGACATCCGGTGCTTCTCCGTGTTTTTTCATGTAAGCATCCTTTGCTTCATCGCTATATTCTTCCCACCAATTTTCAGGTTCAGCTTTAGATTTGTCATCTATGTTTTTCCCGCCATCGGCCGCTTTAAGAATACTCACCCAATTTTTCTTGTTTTCTTCTGCAGCATGTTGACTTTCTTTCCACATTTTAGGATGTACACCATCTGCTGCATATCCTGGATAATAAACATCTTTACCCGCTTCTCTATCTTCTGATGTTCCTCTTGTATACCAGTCATCTTTACCATCTCCAGTAAGACCAAATTCCTCTGGATTTGATTTCATTTTATCAAGTTGATTTTTTTGACCTGTCTTTGTATATAATAATTCTAATGCACTATTTTTAGCAGTGTCTGGATCTGTTTCAGTCATGCCTATACCAGGTACTGCATTACCCGTTCCTGTTCCTTCCCAGTTTCCTTTAAATTCATAAGGCGGTCCAATAGGTTTTCCATTTTTATCTGTTACAATTCTATCAGATTTACCAAAAGGCGTCATAACTTCAATCCTACCATCGTCATCTGTAAAATATGAAACATGGAAATCTTTTGTGATTTTACGCATGTTATCTTCTACAGCTTTTTCGTTTATTTTACCGTCCTTAATATATTTGCTAGGATCTTTCATTATAGATTCTCTAACTTCTTTAGCCTGTTCTTTGTCTATATAGAATTTTTCAAAAACTTTTAACGATCTTTCTAGTTTTTCTTCAACCTTTAATCCTTTAGCATTTGGATCTTCATCCGGCCAAGTTTTTGCCATATCATCAGCAGTTGATGATGTTCTATTTGCACCACCACCTGAGTTAGAACCAACGTGTGTTATGTTTTCTTTTCCAAAGTTTTTTAGGGTGTCTGTCAAAAATTCACCACCTGAAAAAGTCCAATCGCTTGTAGAAACTATAGTAGGGATATTTGTAAATTTGTTTTTATCTTCTATCTTACTTTCTAAATAATTAATCTTAGATTCATAACCCCTCTCTTTGTCTTCATCAGTCCACTCATCAGTTGGCCAATAATCGGTTTGTTGTTCTATTGGAATTTTTCTATTTCCATCTTTATCCTCTGGTGTTTCTACGAAAAAATCTAATATTGCCTTGAAGGGTGGCTGTTGCCCACCGTCATTTCTTCTATTGTCAAGGTGAATCCCCTTTGGATTTTTTATCTTTGCTAAAAGTTCTTCTCTATTGTATTCTGCTAATAAATCACCTTGTAATTTAGTATCACCACCACCTACTGTTTTGATTTCATAAATATCTCCAGGTAATTTTTTAATAACTATTGGATACTGCTCTATACTTAATTCTTTATAACGTGCTCTTTCTTCTGGTGTGAACTTGTTTGACATGTCCATCGCCTTAGTGTGCAACTTATCATATTCCTTATCTTCGTTAATTGAGCCGTTTACAAAGGCTTCAAATAGTTTAAAGTATTTCATTTATTATAATTATAATTATATTTCTTGTATTATATATTAAAATAATATAATACATTATTCTTAGTTTTTTAAATATAAAAGGGTGGCCTAGACCACCCTATCATTTCCATTTAATCTATCAATTTCCGTACGCAGTTCAAACACCCGCCATTCACAGTCATAAAGTTCATCTTTTGTAATCTTCCCTTTATTAAAAAGCTTTTTAGCCATGTGATATTCTTCTGTCGCTTTTTTTAATAAACGTTCCACTTGTATTGGAGAAAGTTCATGAATATCATCCATACTTTCCTCAGTACTTTTAGTTTCTCTTTTAACTTCAGTCTGCGTGCGTTTTTCGCGAACTATTAAATTAAATCCAGAAAATAAGTGGCAGAATTTGTCAGAATTAATTGCCATTGTAAATTTCTATTGTTTTTTTTAGCTATACTCTTGGTAAGACTTTTCTTCAACTAAGTCCGAACCTGTAAGTACGTTTATTTGTTTTTTAACATCAGCTCTATCGTCATTTGTATAATAAACTGAACGTGCTAGTTCTACAAAGTCTGAACCAAAGTCTTCCGCTTTTTCGCAATCACGAATAAAGTCTTCGATATTCCAAAGTGTTTTGTTAACATTAAGTAGATCTTTATGTAAAAACTCAAGTTCACTGTGAACTGAATTAGATTGTGTATACATTTCCTCTACAACTGGTGTGAGTGAATCATATTCATTACGAACATTAACTAATTTTGCCGCATCTTTAATTTTATCAAGTTTAATTTCAAGAATTGTGTACTTGTCTAAGATTTCGCCGTTTGATACTTCTATTTTCATTTTATATTAATTTGTTATATTATACCTATTATATATCAAATTTACATTTTGTTTCTTATTTTATAGTAACATAATGTTCTTTTAATCTTACAAAACAAGTGCGTTTTGTTTGTTTTATCTTACGTTATATATTTATTTTACTTCATTGATCCACTGTAAAATACTTTTACTAGGTGCCCAATCGAGTTTTGTTTTAATCATATCAGTATTAGCACAACTTCTCATAGGTTCTTTGCGAGCTGGAATAAACTTAATTTCACCAGCAAATGTTTCTGCAATATCAAGAACTGAAGTCTCTTCACCTGTACCGACATTCATTACTCTAAACTCACGTGCTGGGTGTATTATTGATTTGTACAGTGCACTGCAAATATCCTTAACATAAACATAATCTCTAGTTTGTTTACCAGTACCCGTAACCGTAATCGGCTGGAATGCCTCAAATTGCTTTAAGAAAAGTGCAACAGCGGGTGCATAAGAACCTGAGTCATGTTGACCTTCACCAAATACATTAAAGAAACGTAATGCCGTTGTGCGGATTGGGAATCTTTCATTATATTGTTGAAGCATATGCTCTGCATTTAATTTCCACATCGCATACGGTGACATTGGATTCTTATCACTAGTCTCAGTTAATGGAACTATATCAGCATCACCATAAACAGCCGCAGTACTGGCCATTGTAAAATCACTAACATTATTTTTGACAGCCCAATCCAATACTCGCTTAGTTGCCATAAAACAACCCTGTTCATATTTGTATGGATTTTCAATTGATTCTTGAACAGAAACCGGTGCTGCTAGATGGAATATATAATCCGCACTAGTCTCCGGTAAATTATCAATAGTCAAATCTATCTTTCTAAATGTTACATTATCAGGAACTCTTTCAAGTTTACCAGTGCTTAGGTTATCCCAAACTTCTACAGAATAACCCTCACTTAATAAAAGATTTACTAAATGATGTCCTATAAATCCGGCCCCGCCAGTTACTATTGCTTTCATATTAATTTGATAATTTTTTATTTGTAAAGAAACATATGTTGTCTCCCGCTGGATTAAATATAGTGAATGATTCGAATCCAATACTGTGTAAACGATCATAAATTTCTTTAGCACCATCATCACCAATTACATTAAGATGCATTTCCATGGCAATACAACGTATTTTAGATAAGTTTGCATCACTAATACCTCTAAACGCATGTACCTCAGCTCCTTCAATATCCATCTTCATGAAATCTACACCTTCTACGATACCATTGTTAATAAGAGTATCCAGAGATATAGTCATTACATTTTGTAAAACACCCAAATCACGTTTGATTATAGAGCTACCACCTGGACTATCTACAGTGTACGCTATATTAACAGATTGATTATCTGTATCTGAGATTGCAAGCCTATGTGCTTCGCATTGATCTGGTCTATTTAACGAAAGTAACTGAAAGTTTTCTTGTACTGGTTCGAATGAATAGATCTTACTAGCACCCTTATCCGCAGCAAATCTAGCAAAGATACCGATATTCCCACCAATGTCAAGTACACGATCTCCTGGTTTTATAAAAACATCACCTCTTTGATAAATGCAATCATCAATATAACCACCATCTATACAATCGTAAATTTCATAGTAGATAACTATGGGTTCGTCTATTTTACCATCTCGAGCTGCTTGGAAGATATCATATCGCCACTCGCCTTCATCTATTTCATTACCTAGCTTCCTATAGGCTAATTCGCCGTTCAGTCTAGTCCAAAAATTTGGGTTAATTGGTTTCATTTTATTATTTATTTAGTTTCCAGTTTTCTACTTGTTCTATAACGCTCTCTGCTGTAATCTCTTTGGTACACTCAAACATTCTCTCTGTACCCTTATGTCTTGGACACCAGTTCCAATCACCTCTATCGAAGTGTTCATCTAACCAGCATGAATTACAAACCTGCTTGTTAATAATACGCAGTGTCTTATCATCATCAAATTCACATATCTCTGGTGTAAAGCCACTTATCAATACAACCGGTACATCAGTAGCCCACGCAAACCATGATAGTCCACTAGAGATACCATAGAACATTTCAGCACCTTGTAGTAATCTATACACGTCAGCTAAATCTTCAGGAGCTTTTTTCAAACCCTTTAGATCATGCTTTTCTTTACTGACATGATAAACATCATAACCTTTCTTTTTATATGAATCGATTAATGACTGCCAACCCGTAGGATTGTTCCAGTACTTCGCCTGTGCTGTACTCGCAGTTGCAATACATACATATGGTCGATTTTGTTTAGTCTTGCCAGTGTAGACTAGTTTTGGTGCTCGCATCACCTGATCGATACCTAAGCAATCACTTGCAATATCTCCTAAGTATATCTTTCTCCAATCTCTCTTATTCTTTTCAGGGAACCATACCTTACCAGGTATATCTTCCATGTAAACGCCAGTATGCCATCTTTGTTCTGCACCTTCTGGCCATTCACCAGGTGCTATAAACTCAATACCCATCTTGGCATAGTGTGCTTTATCAAACAACCAGTTCTTATGTGTTGCTATAAAGAGTTTTTCTATGCCCCATTTCTTTTTAAATTCAACACAAGGTTCTACCCAGCTTAATGAATCTCCAAGTGAACTTGAATCAAATTGAATAATAGTCGGTGCCGAATGATCTAATTTAATATCCACACCATCTATTTTAACCACCCAGTCTGCCCAATATTCTATAGAAGGTTTACACCAATGCCCTTTACCTTTAAGTGTATTTGAATAAACTACAGCATCATCTAATATAAAATCAACCCGTAAGTCTCGGTCGACATTAGAGATTACCTTAGGCCCATTTATCCATTCTAAACTGAATGACTTCTGATCCTTATTTAATTCACGTCGCACCGGTGTCATAAGCATTTTGTTATACAAACTTATATGCTGATCCTTAAAGTAATCTACACCTTCATCTACTGGAAGTGGTCTATCACCTTGGAGTGCATTAATAATCCGCTCTATATTTTCTGAAAGATCTGGAGTTATCTCTACAATCTGATCCTTGTAAATATCATGGTACTGTGGGAGATTGCGTGCGATTACAGGGATAGGGTAACCAAGCGATTGTCTAACCGTCAAGGGATTACATTCCCATGTTGAATTAAAGACTATAGCATCTGCAAATTGGTAGAATGTATCTACATCGCCACGCTCACCGTGTATATGACAGTTAGCCGGTAGGTTCTTCATCAAGGGTCCCCAGTAGCTCTCGAAGTTACTTGCTTGGTTGCCTACAAAATGGAACTGGAATTTACCAGGATCCTGGGCGTCAAGTGCTCTCGCCCACTGTATAGCTTCACCCTGATTTTTTCCCGGGGTCCATAAGCCGATATTAACCAAATGATATTGATGGGCTTCGGGATCGAATCCAAAATTTTCCAAACATTTTTTCCTGCGCAACTCTGAGACTCTATGTTCTATTATCGGAAAATGAATTTCTTTTTTAATAGAAGGTGTAGTAGCAAATGTATTGATTGCATGTTCAGGAGAAACAAGTGCGAACGCATCTGGAAATATTCTCTTGTTCTCGTTTGGTTGGAACCAAATATTATGACAAGTCTCTGCAATCCTCCATGAACGATCCGCCGAATAAATTGATTGCTGTGTTTCAAAACTAAGCTGATTGAATGTATCAAAACTCTCTGGCGTTTCTTCAATATGAATAATATCAGGATTGATTGTTTCCAGTAGTTCTATTAATCTAGCCTCTCTTAAATCTTGTTTAAGATCACCTAAGTGTGCAATCTCATGAAAGCGATCACCTAAGATTGATTTGATTTTATCACGTTGAACTACATAGGTAGTTGCATATAGACAATACTCAATCACATGAACCTCGAATTCATCCGAATCATTTAATGCTTCAATTCTTTTAAGCAAGAACTCAGGCATACCACCTGTCGAAAGATGAGGAGCTAAGAAGACTAACTTCTTTTTATCACTAGGCTTTAAATACTTTTTTATTCTATTAACTAATTCATCAACAACCTCAGGTCTTTTCTCACCATGTAAAACTTTAATATGATCTAAATGTCCAGGTGTAACCAACCAACCATGTCTGTATTGTCTGTGTCTGCCATTATATTCAAGTTCTGTATAAACTTCATCAATAATATCAGGGTCATTTACATTAATATAACACAACGGCAAACGCTCATTGTATTTATATTTCCACATCAAAACATTCACGATCGTTTCTTCATGATACGGTGCATAAAGCACTGCATTATTTTTAATCAAAGGCAAATCACATAAAGATAGCCATTCTTTTAAAAACTCTAATGAATTTCCATTAGCAACAAAGTATCCTGTTTGGACATATCCTAATGTTTCAAATCTATATGAATTATCAACCTTAAGTAAATCACATAGGGGTTGTTCTAATGTTAAACTAACATCTTTATCCCACTGCTCTTCACCATTAGGTCCTGCAACAAATGGATTTCCCTTACCATTCATTATCATATAATCCTGTAATCCATGAGTGAACAATGGATGCTTTAGATCTGTTCTATTGTAATCAAATAATTCATCAATTTTTGGAGTTGCAATTGAATCTCCATCTAAATAAACTACAGTATTTGCATAATTCTCTAAGGCATGTATAGTTGCATTAACTTTTTTGGTAATTACATCGTATACCGCAGGGCTTTGTCTCTCGACATACTTATTGTCATCATCAGATTCAATCCAAATATCGCCTTCTCTAATATCAACATCTAAACGATGTGTAATAACATCAGTGCCAACAATCTTGGTATCGCTATTTAAAACATATACAATTATAGGTAATTTAGAAAATTCTCTAACTGTTTCAACCATCTTTTGTACAATTGGAAGATATGCTTCATTACAATGCGTTATGTATGCTTTTTCTACCATTTGTATTTTCTCCAAAAGGATGTCGTCTTCCATTCTAGTTATTTCATAATTCGATAGAGTATTCAACATACCCTCTATTTCAATAGAATTAGAATTTTCATTATATTCAAAAAGAATTTTGTCTGCATATAATGTTGGATCATTTTTACACAATTCAAAATATGAATTTAGAATTTTAAATTCATGGCCCTCTGTATCTATTTTAAGATATTTGATGCCACCTATATTATAGTTTTCTATTAAAGTATTCCATGAAAGTGCAGGTACATCTTCAATAGTTACTAGTTCATTGTAAAGTTCTTCCCCTATTTGCTTCATTGCAAATTGATGAGGTTTATCAGCACTATTACAGCCTCTAATATATCTTGGTAAACTATTATTATAAATGTCTTCATCTTTAATGTAATACATCTTTAATGTACCATCAACATCTGAAATAGCTGCATTTACCTTTGTCACCCCAGTGGGATCAGGTAAAGCATCTAGGTATTTTGAAATAGGCTCAATACTTAAACCTGTTTGAGTGCCGTCACTTTCCTGTATTAAGGTATCAAAATCAGAAGTACCGATTTCAATAAAATCGTAATCTATTTTGTATTTTATTTCTAAGATAGATTGTAATACTTGGTCAACCGTTGGGTGACATTCGAACGTTGGTCTATCTTCTAGACATTTAACTTGTGGCGGAACGCCATTTATAGAACCATGCACCTGAACATTTGATTTCATATTAGATGAACAGAATACATGACAACCACCATTGACATAATAGTATTTGTAGTCTTGTGTAGTGTCTGGTCCTCTGTATGGTGCTCTTAGCTTATTATCAATAGATGAGCCTAACTGAACGATATTTACATCAGTCGTCCCAGCAATATGTAACATACCTGAATCCATAGTAACAACAGCCCTTGCCCTATGATTCATCATCCAACGTAATTCCGCCGGATCATTGTCATCATCGTTCAATAGATTAACACCAAGTTTGATATTAATAGGCATAACTGGCTTCTGTATATTAAAGAAACCAACCTCTTTAGAATCACGTCCAACCGCTACGACTGGAATACCTCTTTCATTAAGACGGTCTATCAGTTCTTGCCACTTTTCTTGTTCCCACGTTCTCGTAGGCCAAGTATGTGTTGGGTGAATGATAACATAGTCTTTAACTGGAAGTTCCCGTGGCTTCTCAATATAAAGGTCCATCTCCATCTCAGATTCTTTAAGTGTGAAACCTAAAGATACTGCATGGAATTGACGGAAGTCCATATTAGAATAACGGAATTCAATTTTAGTACCGTGTTGGTCGTATTGTTTACCAACTAGCGGTGAGAATGTGCGGTGAATTATATAGTCAGACTTATCTGCATCTGACTTGAATGCTTGTTTTACCAGCGGGTGACCTTCGAACAAAAACGGTTTTGTTGTAAAAACAGTTATCGGCTCATTATTATAAGCTTCTGAAAGTTTTCTTAACGTCGGAATTGCTGCGATTGTATCACCTAATGCTGGGGTGTCTATCCAAAGTGCTATCTCCATGCCTGCGGATTAAATAGATCCTGGCTTGATTACTTCAATAGCTTTTGCTAATAAAACTGAATCTCGAATGTTCAAACAACCTGCACCTTGAGCGGCGGCTGCTGCTTGCATAAGCACGTTGAGTGCTGCATTCATATCCATATTATCGATTTCCTCAAATACGGGTATTAATTTAGTTGGTTGATCGTGTGTCTGATTGTTAATATTCTCCATAATATATTATAATTTTTATAACTATTATATGTGAATGTTCTATTTTGTTTCAGCAATATTTTCATTAATAAAGTCTTCTAATATACTTTTTTGCACAATGATCTGATCAATTAATTGATTAGACCTAGTATATTTTTGACTAAAATGAAAAACCTTTTCGTGTGATTCTTTATAGAGATTAATTCTTAAGTTGTAATATGGTCTCTTTTTGATAAGAGGCCTGAATGATTTTACATTTGCAACTTGTGCGCGGGCTGGTCCAGCGTATGCATAATGTATGTCAACACATGCGTTTAGATTATAATCATCAATGTTCTCTTCATTAAATAATTTAATCTGGGAATCAACATTGTTATTTAATCGGTAAATACCATCAACAACAGATAAGTTAGAATCTAAAACATTTGATAATGTCCTAAAATCTAACTTATTTGTTAAATATAACTTCTCAGCTATGTTAAAAGATTTATAAGTGAGTTCCACTTATCTGTTTTTGTTATCTCTATTAACTAAACCTAAATTAATGTTTGCCTTTGTGGATTCTTCCATTGATTTTATCTTTGGTTCAAAATTTGAATCTTTTGGTAAATGATCCGTATTGATCTTAGACATCATTGTATTGTAAAGATTTTTACCAAATTTATAAGTTGCGTCAACATCTTTAATTGGCAATTTAGTCTTAACGATATTATTATATTCTTCTACAGCACTATCTAAAGTTTTTTTTGGAGCCAATTCACTTTCCATTATCTCTTGTGTAGATATTTCAGGTTCTTTACCAACTGCATCGTAATCATCATCTAAATCATCAACCATGTCGTTCATAACCATATCAAGTGCATGATCTTCATCAAATTCCTCGGCAGTATCTGTAATTGTATTAATGTCTTGATAATTTACTTCATCTTCATCTAACTCGTCTAATTCTAAATCTAATTCGTCTAATTCTAAATCTAATTCGTCTAATTCATCTTCTAGTAATCCAAACTCATCATCTATTAAATCTAATTCAAAATCAAAATCATCAAAACGGTAATCGTCCTCATCATATTCTAATTCCTCATCTTCGTCATCTACGTCCATGTCTTCTTCACCAGAACCGTCCCAGTGTTCATCAGTACCGTTCCAATCAGAATGTACAAACGTTTTATTAACATCTTCTTCTTTAATCTCACCAGACGGTTTGATATAATCAACAAGTGATTTAATAAAACCTAAAGCAACTAATGGTAGGATAGCACCTGAAACTACAGAAATAATTCTCTTTTGGTACAATAACTCTTCTTCAATTAAATTGAATAGTTCAGACCATGATTCAAAATCTACAAGATGCTCAAACGCAAAATACATATTACCCTGTATCTGCATACCAGTAATAACTATAAATAAAGCCCAAACAAGAGTCTTATTCATTTTGTCTAATGTTATAAGAGCTGCTAATGATGCGGCTGCACCTAATTCAAATCCAATTGCTAGCGTAATTGCCATCCATCTTGGGTTTGATAATTCAAAAAAGTCAATAACGTGAATTGTAGACACAACACTCACTAAAATATATAGTGATACGAATGTGCCTATGATGAAATTATTTATTAATTTGCTTCTCATAGTGATTAATTATCTTTTTCTTCTAATGCGTTGATAGAGATTCTTTCTTTATCTGAGATTTCTTCAATTCTTAAAGTTTTCCAAGCTGGAACTTCTTTAATAAGTCTAATCATCTCTTTTTCGTTTACGATCTGAGATGCTAATGTATCTATTTCAGCTTCTGTTTGTCTTAAGTCTTTTTTGATTCTATCGACAGTTGAAGATGTACTACATGATTTTAAATAACTCAGTACCAATAGTACAATAATTACTTTAGTACCATGCTCTGTTAAAAATTTGTTTAGTTTATTCATACTATTATTTTATTATTTTATTTATTATATATTGAATTTTTCTTTAAATGTTTTCAAACGGTCTTGGAATTCTTTGAAATAGTATCTAATCTCAGTATTATCTATTTTAAAAATCTGTGGTGTGCTAGCGGATTCTGAAGCGATCCAAATTTCAGCACCATCTGGTTTTACACCAGAACGTTCCCAATAAGCAACCCAATATGCAGATGCTTGTATTTTGTAATCATCAATCCAATCCTCGCGTTTTGGTTTGCGTGAATTTTTATAATCAATGATTATAACCTTACCATCAATCATTTCAGATACATTGTCAACGGTTCCTGCAAAACCACCACCCTTAATTGACCATAGGAATGTTTCAGATTCGATCACTTTATTAATCCTACTGAAGAATTGAGGCTGATTATGCCAGAATTTCATAAACATTTGCCAACCTTCTTCCAAGAAAAGCTCACCGAGCTCATCTGAAGCAAATTCGTTAACCTCAGCGTCTTCTGCTGCGATTTCTTTAAGTCTATCTAGTTTTTGGTTGGGTGTTCCTGGAATCAATTTATACAGCTCTATGAGCCTGTGCATAACTGTACCACGATTCATAGATAATTTAGAAATGCGGTCAGCTTCCACTTCACCGATTCTTTCTCTCCAGGCAACTAAGCTTGATTTATCACTCGTACCTGAAAGTACAGTAGTGATAGATGGGAAAAGACCTACAATGTTACTGGTTTTATTTTCAGTAACTTCATAAAATCGTTGGCCATCAACGTGTTTTCTCTGTAATGTATACTCAGACATTATTCTTAGAAATCAAATTAGAAATCCATTCAATTACGCCAAATCTACCAAGTAAATTTATAGTAAAATAAACAGTAAATCCAATGATTGTAAGTGCAATTAAATTAAGAATGACTCTCCATATGTTTAATGCATCAATTTCAGGATACATCACAACTAAATATGAATCTGAGCTTGGTATTTTTACAATGTCTGGATATGCATAATCATTAAGTCCAATTTGTTGTAATACCGTATTCATTGGTCCTAGCTGTTGAATAACCCAACCCTGCTGAACCACCTCTTGGTTATTAATAACCTCCTCCGGCATGTTAATAACTGTATAGATGCGACCTAGATAATCAACTCGCATGTCATTTTTAGCAAGATCTTCTTTAGATTGTCTTGCAATTTTACGATATTTTCGCCAGATGTTAAAATCTATAGAAAACTCTTTCCAGTAATCAAATATTCTTTTCATTTTCTTGTAATTATTACCTATTATACGGTGATACGATTTAATTGTTTCATTTTTAATGAATTCACACCTTAAGGTCTTTTAATATATCTTTTTTGACGCTGGCTAAATACTTTGCTCTTTTTTTCGCAGAAACAAAAGGCACTGACCAGAATTGTTTTGTTTTAAACCACATAGATAACTTCCACCCAAATACAAATGTAAATACACCCATAACTAATCTCAATTTAACAGAATTAAGATATAATGTTTTAACTGGAAGTCCAGGCGCACCGTGTGTGATATACGTTCTCACCATTTTATCATTCAATCGTGGCTTTGGATAAGCGTAAGGACCGAAAACCGGTACAAAGTTATATGCAAAACCCGGTGTAAATACTTCATCAAAGAATATTTCCATTCTAGGCGTTAATCTAAACCACCAAACAGGAGATACAAAATAGATTCTATCTGACCAAGTTACAAGTTCTTTATAACGTTTTATTAAATCCGTTCTTGGTCTAGAGAATTGATCATTATATAGATCTATAACTTCTATAGATGCATCGTGTTCTTGTAAAGTATCGTTAATAGTTTTATAGATGCCATTATAACAAAAGGAATCTTTATCAGGGTGTCCGATTATAATTAAGTTATTCTGTGTACTTTTATCTGTCATAATTGCATTTTTCATGCATTTTGTTTATTAAATTAATAAAAGAAATGATCTACTACACCTTTGTTGCTATAACCACTCCTCGCGGCATGTGGTGGGTAGATGGTGGCTTGTGCTAGAGTTATACACAGTGGTCATGACTATGCCATAATCCATCCTTTACCCGGTAAGGTCTTGTATTGTTAGCTTTATAAATACAAGACGATCATTTCTATATTCCAAGTGGCACTTTGCCACACAGGACTCAATGAAGTATTATTATTTACTATCGTCTCTCTCTTTGCGTACCTTGTTTATATCAAGGCGCAAATCTTGTGAAAGACTCTTGATCTGTTGTAGTGATTTACGCAACCTTACACCAGCTGCTTTATTATCACGTTCGTAAAATTTAATAGCCTCTGCTTCCGCTTCTTCTATAATCTGTTTGATTTCGTTAAATAGTTCCATAGTTATTTAGTTTTTATTATGTATATTATATGTATTAATCTAATTTTGTTTCAATATTGTGCAACGCCGATGCTATTACTTGATGCATGTCGTAATACTTGTAAGTTGCTAATCTACCACCGAAATGAATGTTTGGCAAATTATCAGCCTTATCTTTGTATGAATTGTAAATGGCGTTATTTGTTTCGTCATTCACGGGATAAAAAGGTTCAACACCTTTTTTGTATTCTTGTGGGAATTCAGTACTGACGTAAGTTGACTTTTGTCCTTGATCATCAAAATACTTATGCTCAATCACGCGAGTATAATCTTGATCCAATGACGTGTAATTCATAACAGCACATCCCTGGTGGTTATCTTTATCTATAAGTTTATTTTCCCATCTAATAGACTTATATTCTAATTCACCAAATTCATAATCAAAATACTTATCAATAGGACCTGTATAAATAACTTTCTTACCCATACTCGACCACATTTCTTTACTTTCTAAAAAGTCTACATTATACTTGACAGTAACACCTTGTAATAATTTTTCAAATATCTGTGTGTATCCGCCGGTTGGAATGCCCTGATACTTATCATTAAAATAATTATTATCATAAGTAAATCTAACTGGTAATCTTTTAATAATAGAAGCTGGAAGATCTTTTGGATCTTTTCTCCATTGCTTTGTTGTATATCCCTTGATTAGTTTTTCATAAATATCTTTACCAACAAGTGAAAGTGCTTGCTCTTCTAAATTAGTTGGTGTTCCTTCAAATTTCTGCGAATCAATAACTGCTTTTGCTTCACTTGGTGTTTTAACACCCCACATTTGATTAAATGTCCACATGGAAAATGGTAATGAATAAATCTCACCATTATAATTTGCAACTGGTGTATTTTTAAAGTTATTAAACTCTGCAAACTGATTAATCCAATCCCAAATATATTTACTATTCGTATGAAATATATGTGGTCCATATTCATGAACATGAATACCCTCTACATTTTTTGTATAGCAATTCCCGCCAATATGGTCCCTCTTCTCAAGGACTAATACTGATTTACCAGATTTAGTCAATTCGTAAGCGCAGATAGCTCCGTAAAGCCCTGCGCCTACAATGACGTAATCGTATAATTTCTTATCTTGTAATTCCAAAGACACCTGTTGAGCTTGTTGGCTCTTCTGACGCGGGGTCAGTCTGTTCTGTAGGTTGGAAAGAATTGGTGATATATTCTGGTAATTCATTAAATTTTGATTGAAGTCTTTGTACAGTATCACTATAATCTAACTTATTAGATTTAAGTGCTTTGATATGCATCCACGTTGGTAGCGGTGATGTGTCATAATATGCTGAATTGTGCAACATAAACGCAGAATCTGGAAACGGATTAACTCTAGTTATCTCAACAAGTTGTTTAGTGCATTTGAACATTGCAGCAAAGTTACCTAGTCTTTCGAATAACTCAGCTCTTTTATAAATTGCTTCATTTCTTTTAGGATTAAACAAACTAGCTGCGTCTAAATATTCTAGAGCTGTTTTTGTTTCGCCTATAAAATCATATGCAGCACCTAGTAAAAACATTGCATAATAACCCATATCATCTGTATATGATGCGGTTTTAGTATTGCTGTAATTATGTGTTTTGTTCAAATACATGTTAAAGTAAAAGATTGCACGTCTTGCGTATTCTTTAGCATGATCCATACCGAATGGGAATTCATTTGGATTACCATACGAATCTGAATAAGACTTACCGATATACCAAAGGTGGTAATTATCTTCAAGTACTAAATTAGAAGGTACTTTATCTTTTTCTAGTTCAAGGGCATCTGACAAGAATTTCATAGGAACTTCCCATGTTTCGCCATCATTTGTAATAATATGACTAAATCCTCTATCTAAGTTAACTCTACTAAAGTTTTCACTATCATCTCTATTTGGTAAATGTATAGTCTCATGACGCTTATCGTGTGTGAAATACCAAGGTCTGTGTGCATTCCATAACCAAGTTCTAAGATATAAAGAATCACCTGGATCTGCTACGATATTAAATGAATCAGTTTCTAAATTTGTAAAAGGTGTCCAGTCAAAATCATCTGTAACTGAAAGTTGTTCATCTGCATCCATTCGTAAAACCCAATCACAACCGTGATCTGCCGTTAGACATTTCTGTAAAGTATGATCTCTATTAAAACCTGGGAAATTCCAATCAATTTCATAAGTAAATCCAGGGATGCCTTTTTTAGTAAAAAAAGTATCGATAATTTCTTTTGTGTTATCTTCTTTACCATTACATTGTACTACATAATAGTCAATGTGATCTGCAACAGATTCTAACATTCTTGTAATAGTGTTGGCTTCATTACCAACCATCGCATTCATTACGATTTTAATATCCTTTGGTTTATTCATATGTGTAATTTATTAAATTTTCGTTGTTAAAATATTGTAACCTATCAGTATCATTTTGATATAGATTAGATCTTTGTAATTCTTCAATCCATTCCCAATCATCTAATCCTAGTTCTATAAATCGCTCATGTATTTGCTTGTCATAATAATCTTTAATAAGTCTCGCCTTGCGATTAATATCCTTCCAATTGTTGTCAACTGTCGAATTACCATTATTATACTGTAAATATAGTAGTTTGTTTATATGAATTATCCTAGTATTTAAGAATGTCCTTACAATCAACTCATAATCATCAGCAACTGAAATATGCTTATTGTGTTTACCGATAGCTTCATAAACATCTTTTCTCCAAATTCTAGCATGATTTGGCATGCCAATATTGAATCTAATAGTTTTTGGATTTATACCAGGGTAGACATGTTCGATGTATTGTATTCCATCTATCTGAGTATATCGGTGGCCACCATAAGCCCAGACAAATGTGTTTTCAGGATTCGCGTACCAATGTTTCTTATCACCAATTGTCTTCGTGTAAGCTCTCATTTTACCATCTTCGTAGGGTTCAGCTACGTTCGTGTAAATAAAGCCTGCATCCGGATGGAGTTTAGAAGCATCAATACAATCTGCCATTAACGTTGATACTAATGCATCATCATGATCCATTTCAATAAGCCACATTCCATTTGCTAATGATGCGGCACGATTCTTGACTTCACCTATATTGCCACCTGAGACTGGGAAGATCTTGTGGGGTTTTACCCTGTAATCTTTGTCTGCAAGTTCTTTTAAGATTTGCCAAGTTTCTGTGTGAGTTTCTGGAGAATCATCAACAATAATCCATTCCCAATTCTGATATGTTTGGTTTACCATACTTTGATATGAACGATAAATACGCTCTTTATCAGTTTTATAGCAACCCGTAAACACAGAGAAATATGGAAGTTCTGGATTATTAAAGATTAATGGATATGAATCATTTGCCCAAAATGTTGCATGTCGAGCAATATCATTAGCCATTACCAAGTCTGATTGTTCTTCCGTATAGTGAATCCACTTGGAAGAAATAACAACTTGATTAGATTCTCTCGTGATTGTTTCCCAGCTTGCTCTATCACCACCTATTGTAATAATAACATCAGGTTTGATTTGCGCAAAGTGAGATTTAAAATCTTGCTTGTCTGATTTTGTGTGAATAGTAACGCGTTCACTGAGACCTTCTCCTTGGTAGAGATTGCTGTAAATATCAGTACAACCGTCTTCCTTAGAAGAACCGTAAATTAATGCTGATGGTAAACCTACCTTAATCATTAATATTCTGTATCAAAGAAGAATGTCTGGAATAAACGACCATCGTTTATATCACGACCAAAATAATCTAAAGATGTATGGAAATTATCACCTCTATACATGATAAGTCTATTGTATTTGTTACCTACAAAGTCTGTCATTTCCCACTTAGTCATATCCTGTGAATCCTTGTAAATTTCATTCATTACAGTTTCATTATATGAACCATCTGCATTTCTTACAGCTCCTTCGAGACCAGTTTCTTTGTGTCTGAATAAACCAGTACCACCTGTCAAAGGTGCATCCGGAGTTAAATAAAGTACGGCAGCCCATCTTGTTGTTTGATCTGCATGTATCCAAGAACGATCTCTTTGTGTTGTATATTGAAATGCACCAGTATATTCAGATTGCCAATATGTTATTTCACCGGCATATGGTCTGATAATCTTATTGATTAAATTCTTAACATCTTCATTATATACAGGAACTGTTCGGTTACCAGGATAATTACCCGTAACTCCAAATTCCATACTTAACGCCATTTCACGAACGGCGTCCACATCATTATAAAAATTATCTACGCAAACACTATTTACTAACATTGGTTGTTTCTTTTACTTTTGTTTCTACTGGTAATTTATACAAGATAGTTGTTGTTTGTTTCGTCTTTGCATCCAATTCTTCTATCATCTCCCACTTGATTTGTGTTTTGAGATTTTCATTATAAAGAACTAATGCTTCAGCACCAGCTGCCTTTGCATTTTCAAAAGATGTACTTCTAACTTCAAATATTGCGTGCTTTTTAATACCGTACGCCATTGATGTAAATCTATAAAGCTTTTCTTGCTTTTTTGTTGTTATTGCCATCGCTACCATTGCTAGTATTGCGATTATAATTGATAAAAAAGGTAACATTATTTTATATTGTTTTTATATTGTTTATTATCTATTGTTAAATTCATTGATTTTTCCTGGTGTTAATGCCTTTAGGAATTCAACAAATAGCGTAATACATGCTTTAACATCATCCTTATGTGCTGATTCTACTGTTGTGTGCATATATTTAAGTGGAGTTGCTAAAATTGCAGTTGGTGTGTTCTCCATAAAGAATGCCATAGTATCATTGCCCATCGAACCTACCGTTAATTGAACTGGTACATTATTCTTTTTTGCAACTTTTCTTAGCATTTTGTTAATTTCTCTATGATTCTGTGCAGTATATTCTAAACAAGGACCAAAGCCCCCTTTAGTATCTCCATCCTTTGCTTTATCAACCTTAGGTGTGTTTGTGTTATGACAAACATCATGAACTAATGCAAGATCTGCTTGTAAGTGCTTAGCAATCATTTTCGCACCATGTAATCCAACTTCTTCCTGAACTGAATTAACTACATACAAATCAAAAGGTAATTCTATTTTGTTCTCTACAATTGTTCTAAGAGCCTCTGCTATAATATAACCACCAATCTTATTATCTAACGACCTACCAACATAATAGTCACCCATCTCTTCTAATTGAGCATCGAACGTAATAAGATTTCCAACCTCAACTCCAGCTTTATTAACTGCTTTAAGATCTTTTAATCCAGTGTCAACCCATAATTCATGTTGATCATAACCCTTAGAAGTATATTCCTTCCTAGTATGAATTGCCGGCCAACCGAAAACACCTCTAACCCTATTACCATCATGTGTATGAATCATTACGGTTTTACTCGGTGCAATCATATTATCAGATCCACCATGTCTTTTAACCCTAATCATTCCATCTTCTTCGATGTTTGTGATAATCCATGCAATCTCATCGCAATGTGCTTCGATAACTACTTTGAGTGGAGATACGTTTAATTTATGTTTTGTTTTATAAATACCGTATGAAGTTCCGTATGCATCTTGCTTTAAAAAATCAACATACGGTTTAATATAATCTGTCCATATTTGTTGGCCTTCGGTTTCTTGTGCAACCGGAGCGTATGCGTTTAAGTAATTGTAGAGAAATTGTTTATTTGGTTTCATCGTTGTATTTATTTTTTATTTTTTAATGAATCTATTATCTCATCGCTAACTTTGGTTTCCCATATAAATGGCAATATACCATGAACGATAAGAATAGCAGCCATTCTCCAAGCATGGTATAAATGTTTAAAGTATCCCATGTTTATATTTTTTAAATGATTCATTTTTTAATAAATCATTAGTTAAGATTTGGCTGGCCAAAGATCAAAGTAAATGTGAGATAAGTCTAGCGTTAATACAAACCAACCCAACAAAAATGTTATAGTCATTATAAATAATGTTAATAATATTAGTGTTTTATTTTTCTTCATTATTTACCCCGTCTATCCTTATTTCTAGGTGTAAACCATGATGTTCCTATTACCGCAACTGCTGTAAATAAAATTAACCCAGATATAAAGAATAAACCATTAAACGATGTAGAATTCTCACCAGATTTACTTATAATATATGTCAACTGAGTCCAGCCCGCAAGATATGCAAACCATAAAACAACATATGCAGTTGCCGGGATTTTCTTTGTTTTTTCACCTAGAGTTTCAATTAAAAAATCATGCTTCACCCTTGAAAGTGCATCCTGTAAGTCTCTACCATATGCTGGTATCAATTCTGTTCTGCCGTCTTCCCATAGAAGTGTAACTTCATATTTCATCCATTGTGGAAATGCCTCGCTATCCTTGCGAAAAATCACTTCTATTACTTTTGCTTTCATTATAATTATACTAAAAAAAACTAAATTGTTTCATTTGATTCACCGTCTAGATGTAAAATTGCTGTTTTAACTGTACCTTGCAGATATCCAATAATTTGGGCATGTGACATACCTTCAACAAACATTCTTTGTGATTCATCTAAGTACATTTGTAAAGCATCTGCTAATGTGCTTTGTTCTAATTTATTCATATATTTTCTAAAAGTTTTTTAAATTATTTACCCTTTGGTGTATAACCTTCTAATAGTAGATTCCAGTATATTCTTAATATTTTTTTAATTCGTTTCATAATTATTTTTCTAAAAGTCACCAGGTGCTACTTGCATACAAGTTAACCCATTATCTCTCCACATCTTCACAACCTTATCTCTGTCATCAAATACACATAAGATATTATCTTTGTCTGGGAATAAGTCATCTAACCATTTTTGCTTTAATTGATCATCTGGCATAAATTGAAATCCATTACCAGTTGGTCGCATCTTCAATACATCGAACGGTACACCAAATTGGTCTAACCATTCCATAGTAGCAATCTTAGTTGCTTTACTTCTACCACTAAAGATTATAATTGAATGACCTTGTTTTTTCAACATCTTAGCCATTTCAATAACAGGTTGGTTTGGTAAATCTAATTGGATATTATTAGGGTCAAAGAAAGTGTCCCAATCCATTTTACCATTTACGTTTGTTGATTTTGCTCTCCTAGCATCGATTAATGCTAAAGTTCCGTCTAAATCGAATATTACTGTTTTTTTCATTATTGTGCGATTATCATTTCTATCATATTATTAACATCTTCTCTTCCACACCATCCGATAACATCATCATTGGCTTGCAAAAGATCTTTAGTTGCG
>TARA_R110000803_G_scaffold7362_2_pt1 | contig 25789 bp, 45 predicted proteins | sample TARA_R110000803 | Tara Oceans TARA_R110000803 (sample SAMEA4397772) | marine metagenome | biome: Polar Biome; feature: [SRF] surface water layer (ENVO:00010504); material: water (ENVO:00002006), including particulate matter (ENVO:01000060) such as... | depth 5 m | reverse complement strand
TTTTCCCCAACAACCGACGTTAAAATTTACGACATCAACCCCCTGAAGTCGACACATACATTAGATGACGTTCTAAAACAAGAATTTATCTTTATATGTTTACCAACACCAATGAAAGAAAATGGAGAACAAGATTTATCTTTTATTAAAAACTTCTTTGATGGTATCACTAATAAAACTGAATCAATATTCATTATTAAATCTACAGTTTTACCCGGTACTACGAAAGAGTTGGTTGGTGAATTTGGTTTAAATATCGTATTTTCACCTGAATTTTTAACTGAGAGAACCGCTAAATTAGATATGTTAACTCAAGCTAGAATTATTATTGGTGGTGAAGATAATTTAGTGTCGAGAGTTAAAGCGTTATTTGACGAAAGGTTTATGAATCGTAATATTATATTGACAGATTCTACAACGGCCGAATTTGTTAAGTATATGAATAATACTTATTTCGCGGCTAAGATTAGTCTTATGAATGAATACTATAGACTTTCACAATCATTAGATGTTGATTGGGAAACCGCTAAATTTGGATTTGTTTCTGATGGTAGAATAGCCGACTCTCATTTACACGTTCCCGGACCTGATGGTAGGGTTGGGTTTGGAGGAACTTGTTTCCCTAAAGACATTAACGCCATTATAACTATGGGTAAGGACTTAGGAGTACCTATGAATACCTTAGAGGGAGCTTGGACGACTAACTTAGAAGTTAGACCTGAACAGGATTGGAAAATGTTAAAGGGTAGGGCGATTAGTTAAATTATTCACTCTCCCCCTTTCAATCTTTTCATAACTTTTTTGTGGTATGGTCTACTAATAATACCACAATAAGGGTCCCATATAGCCCCCATATCTATTTGTGTGATAGTATTCGAATATTTATTATAAAACTTATCACACATAATTTTAGCGGGTATTCCACATGAATATAAAACAATAGGGTTTTCATTTTTATATTTTTCAATTAAAACCCCAAGATTAGTTTCAATTTTATTCATAACCTTTTTTTCCAAATAAGTACCACCAACGGTGTTACCAAAAGGCACTTTAATATGTTCTCTTTTAAACCCTTCTAAATTTTTTAAATAATCGGGACCAACTAAAATTACAGTTCTATTTTTAATCACATTAATAAAATTATCTAATCCCTTAGTTACCGACACACTTCTAAATATTTCACCAACAATTAAATTCTTTAAATCTTTAAGGTAAGGCCAAGCTAATCCAACTCTTTCATGTAAAGTACCCGCATTAACTGTAATATAGTACTCAGGTTTTTGTTTTAGAATATCTAATAAAGTCTCACCTAAAGGTCCGATTTCATAACCATATTTCAATTCTTTTTTACTAAAATGAGGTTCTATTTTTAACATACAAGTCCAATCGCCGTCTTGATATCTTGCTAAAGTAAAATTATCAATATTTTTAATTTTATTAACGACCACAGGATAACTCATGTACTCCCATTCAATTTTTTCGGCTAATTTTACGATGAACTCTTTTAAGTACTCATTTGACTTCAAAAAATATTCCACCTCATTTTTTATATCTGAGCAATTGTCTTCACTGGAAAAATAATCACTATCATTAATCATTTTACGTAATCCATCAATTTTTTCGGGTTTGTTAACTTTTTTAACCACTTTCTTACGTGGACCTTTAAGATACGTGGTAATTTCAAGACCATGTTCAATCATATATTTCTCATGTCCTGACCTTGACACAATACCAGCATGTGGGTCTAACGATGAACCCATATCTATTTGAGTTATAGTCAACCCGAATTCATCATATAAATCATCTATTAGGATATTTGTCGCCATAGCCGCACAATAAATTATAATAACATTATCATGTTTACTAAGAAAATTTTTTATTTCGGATTTAAGTTTTTCTGTGTGGTCCCACACTGATTTTTCAGGTGTGATAATATGTGACGTGTGGAAACTTAAACTACCCAAATAATTAGGACCCACTAATAAAATGGTTTTGGTTTTAAATAAATTTAATAACTCATTAAATTTAGCGAAGGATATCGAATAAAAAATTTCAGAGTTCACCATATTGATATTAGGGTTGGAGACTCTTTTAATATCATCACCCCAATCGCGATAGATATTAGGGTTAACCCCGACAAAATATTTTAACGGTTTCTCAACTATTGTCCTTAATACTTTAGACCAACCACTAAATGAGTACCCCCACTTTCTCTCTATCACCCCAAATTGAGGTTCTTTTTTAAGTATCAAACCCCATTCCCCGTCGTTATATCTAGCAAATGAAAAATGTTTATCATTTTTAACCCAATCTAAGAGTTCCGGGTAAATTGTATTATTCTTTATATTAATATCCATACCATTAAATATATAATAAAAAAAAAGGTGTCAATAATGACACCTTCTTTAGATACTTGAATTCCCCCTTTCTTTTAATTGGTTTATTCTCCAAGGGTTCTACCCCTTAAGCATCGTTACACTCCTACTACGGAGGCCTTAATCTGTTCTTCAGCATCTTTCATCTTACCTTTAATACCTCCCATAAGTGGACATATCATACCTTCTAAAAATCCTGAAATTTTATTTTCGACTGAACTATCTTTAAAATAATCACCGGCAATGTTACGTAGTAAATCCATAAACACCCCATCTTTACCTGACTTCTTTTCAACATTAAGAGCAATTGATTCGACTACCGAGTTAGTTATTAAATCACTTAAAAACTTACAGTCGGTTAGTTTACCATAATCACTAAGTGGTAAGTTACCAAAGGCAACTATAATAAAATTAGATAAATAACCGTCTGTACTTAAACCTAATTTAGAAATTATCCAAGTGGCCATCTTTTCTTTAATTATCTGACCTATACCACCACCTGCGGCTCCAAATAATCCACCTAACATATCGAATAAACCTTCACTAATAACTTCAGTTTCGAATCCTTGAGAACGTAATTCGAACATTTCTGTTATAACGTCATCCGCAAATGAATTTTTATCAATCTTCGTTTTAACATTTCTTCCTTCAGATAATACAGAAAACCTACTCTTAACTATATTACGCTCTTCTGTTAACGTTTTTTTTTTTGATTTAGAAATTAATATTAAATTTTCTTTAATTATTTTAGATAGTTCATTATTTTTAGATTCTCTAATAAGGTAAGACCTAGTAACTCTACTTCTTTTATCTCTACCGGTTAAAATTTTCCAAATTTCTTTAAAACTCAACTCTTTACCTTTTTTCCAAAAACCGAATGGAGATAACTTCTTTCTAAGAGGTAATCCCTCTGGAATTCCTGAATCCTCATCAAAATTAACAAAATCATCTGAAGTTAAAGGTTCCATATCATCGAACATACCAGCACCATAACATTTTACAAGTTCACCTTTCATTTTTCTTAATTGGGGATGTACGTTGTCAAGAACTCTAGCATTATGTAACAACCCTGAAAGTAAATATTCTTTTATAGTTGTACGACATCCTTGAGGTGTTACTTTAACTTGAGTTGTAACTAACTTATCTGAATCACTATTCACTACGACATCTTCTAACCCTTGACATTTCCAAACAGCCGTTTTTCCAGTGTCTATATTTTTAGCCGTTAAATCTGAATAGAAAGCATATTTATCTTTAGGGTCTTTACCGTAACCTATTATAACGTCTTTACCTTCATACGTACTGTATTTAGTATCAACTAACCATGTGGGTAAACATTTATTTTTAACCGCATATTCTAATCTTTTACGACCATTACTTTTTTGTTCTTTTTGTTCGTTCATAATATTTTATTTAAAATTGACTATTGTTACTTACAGTCGTGTCTTGAGTGTTTATATTATTATTCGTTGATGGTTCAGGGATTATAGTTTCATCATCGATTTTTATTTCCTCCGAATCCGTATTAATTACAACGTTAGGTGAACCATCTTCTGAACCTCCACCTTTAACTATCTTAGATACATCGGCGTCTGTAAACCCGTTCTTATAACCCGCTTTCTCTAAACCCGCTTGAGTTAATGGACCGTAAGCCCCATCAGCTTTAAGACCTAAAGCCTTTTGTACTTTACCAATTACTTCTTTATTGAAACAATACATTTTATAAGTCCCTGTACATTTTTTATATTTTTTCTTAGTCTTTTTATCATCACCATCGATAGGAACGACAGGTTCAACCCCTTCAATTTTTTCATCTTCAACCATCTTACCTATCTCAAGTAAAGAATCTTCAACACAGTTTCTAATTGGTCTATATATTTTTTTCCACTCACCAGATGTGTCAATATCTCCATCTAAATCGGATAATAAATTTTCACCCTGTTTATTATAATATTGAACTAAAGCACAGAAGTCAGTTGCATTACCATCATTTAGTTTGTTAAACGCCCCAAATAAAAGTTCCTCATCCGTACCCCAAGTGTAGTTAACCGCATCGTAAATATCGTCTGACATTTGTCTTATATCCGATTGACCAAGTTTAGCTGGTAGTTTTTTGAATGCCTCCGCGTTTGTTGAACACATCTGAAACAATGCTTCAATTTTAGGATACTCACCGTCCTTCGTAACTAACCAATAAACTAATGGCGCTAACACCAAAGCTCCGGCACCACCTACAATCGCACCTGCCGTTGCTGCTCCGACACCTAACGCACTCATTACGGGTACCACCGTCGTCACTAAGGCTGTTCCTGTAGTCGTTGCTGCTGCCGCACCAAGTCCAGCTCCTACAACTGTGGCTCCTGCCGCGACATCTCCTACGTCTTCATTAATTCGTTTCGAATTATTTTTTTCCATTGAATCGACATTTTCGGTCAAAGTCTTTTGGTTATCGTATTTCATCAGTAATAGAATCTTTTTTAAAGATTCGTTCCCTTCATTTAAATTGTATTTTGACATAATATTTCTTTTTTTATATAAATATATTCTTTTATAGTAATGTGTTACCTTTACCTCTAACGAGTGTAACACTGTCTTTCCATTTAGTATTACCAATTTGGTTAGCCGGACCTCTATTTAAACCCGTCTCCCATTTTGTAACCGCAGGATAACCAGGTCCCGGACCCGTTGATGTGGTCTCTTCCTGTTCCCCAAGTTCAGAATTATCAATATCTCTTCCGTTAAAGGTAAATTCCTTCATTAGTGAAATTAAATAATCGACATCAGTTCTCATATTATCTATAAATAGTGTTTTTACTTAAAAAATTAATCAAATATTAAAATAATTCCGAATTCGGTAAATAATCCGGGTATATTAAATAATATTGGTTCAAAAATGTTTTTATTTCGGAGTAACTCATTTCTTCTTCATACCTTTGAAATATCCCATTCTCTTCTTCTTCGTCATCATCATAATCATCAAATAAATCAACATCTATTTTATCTTTTAACTTGTAACCAAAAGTTTCTACCTCCGATAATGATATTTCGTCTATTCTAATATGTTCTTCTTCGTCATCAAAAATCCTAAACGAAACGTCTAAAGTATTTGAGATGTCGTTAATATAATATGAAACAAGTTCACTTATTTGTACTCCCAATTTAATATTTTTTTATTAATTATATTTGTTAAATCGGTTAAACATTTCTAATGATTCGTTAACGCTTACAATTATTTCTTCCTTATCTTCATCTTCTACAATGTCGTCCATATCATCAAAAAATCCACCATTCTCAATATATTCATATGGATTACCTTCCCAAGAATCGTCAAAATAGTCGTCCATATCTAACATATCAGGGTCAACATCTTCATCTTCAACTGTCCCGTGTTCTAAATCGTCCGGACCGTCACCAATCATATCTAATTGTTCGTCAATAGGTTCTTCATCAGCAAATAACCCTGTAGATTTCCCGTCATGTTTCATTTCATTAATACCGACATTTTTATATTCTGTCACATCGCCATTAGCGTTGACAGTAATACCTTTTTTATCGTTAGCGAAATCTTGAACATATAAAGGTTGTTCTTCAGGTTTAGCGTATTGAGTTACGTATCCGTCGTAAATCTCTTTATGTTTGTCTAGGATGTTTTCTTTCTCCTCTTTAGTTACGTTGAAAAAATATGCGTTCATAGTTCTTTGTTTTGTTTATAAATATGTAGGTTATCCCATAATGTACATATAGTTTAGTAATATATCTTTCGAATACTTCTTTAAGTATCTGTTAATGGTATTATCGTCCATTTCTTTTCCCTCTTTTTCTAAAACTCTCATCACCCCTTGTATCATTTCAGACTGTGACATATCGGCCATTTCAATCACTTCATCAAATGAATCTTCATCAGAAATATTTTTATATTTAAATTCGTGTTGTATTCTATCCGAACCTAACCATAAATAATCGGTGGCCGCCATCATATTAACTATACCACTTTCCCTCACTTTTAATAGGTAAGAAAATAGGTATTTCATATTAAACTCTTTAAATGAAGTTAACCTATTAAGTACATCTGTGTGTCCGAGCGATTCATTTATTTTTTTATTAAATTTTTTGTTATAATCATCTTCGAGCATCCAATGGTCGGCATCTGATAAAAGTCCCAACAATGAACCATTATCCCACTTAATACCGTATTGTTCAATTCCGAAAACTTTAGTTTTAGAAGTTACAGTTCCCCCATCACCTAATGATAGGGATGTTTCGTCACTCATTGAAATTAGTTTAACTCTATCTCCTTTATTTAAATCAGGGTTTATAGGTGAACTTATTTTATTATCTTTTGGCATAGTATGATATTTATTTATAAATACTTCAAATATAAATAATAAACTATGAATATTAATATTATAATAACTGAGGAACAAAAAAGAATCCTTATCAAAGAATCTATTAAATCTAAAATGGGTGATGTAGTTAAGTCAAATTACGAATTCACAAAAAAAATTATAGGTGAAACTATTCAAACCACAGGTATTAACTTAGAATTTATGTTAACTTGGGGGGCAAGTATTGGTGGTTTTATGGTACCAATCAACGAATATTTAAAATCAGGTAGTGTCGAGATTTCCGATATGGACCTTTCATTAGTTTTAACCAGTATTATGGCAACCTTATATTTGGAAAATCAGACTACTATTAAAGAATTGAGGAAACAAATTAGAGACAGAGGTTTGTCAGATGTATTTATTTCCGGACTTAAGAAAACTGAAGAGTTAAAATATACCTTTTTAAAGTTTATTGAATCTATGAACATAACCTTTAGTAAGGTATCCAATATGTTAGCTTATTCATTTATTGTCCCTATTTTACCTATGTTATACGACATAGAATCTACAGAAACTCAAGCAATAGTTGAGAGATTACTATCATTTGGTTTAATTACGATTTCATCTATAGTTCTTAGAGATTTAATTTCTAAGATTATTAAAAGATTTAATCCTAATCAATAGTTAAAAATTAATTATTGTAGTTCTATAACAATATCCTCTACCTTAACTCTTACATCAATATCAAATGGTTTTAATATTGACCTAACGTATGACTCAATACCATGAGTAAGTTCGTAGAATCGTGAAGAATTAAAATTCGATAAATTATCGAAGAACACTTGGCTAAGTTTATCATTAAGTCTAACTAAGGTTATTTCAACAACTGTATAATCGTAATAATCCCCAACACTTATCATTTCTTTTGTACCAAGAACCTTAACCTTAAAGTCTATATCTGAATATGGAATATTAGTTCCATATATTATAGGTCCCACAAATTTAAATTCCTTATTTTCCAAGAACCTATTCATCATATCATTTAACTTAGTAGTCTCCATTTTATAACTTGGTTATTTTAATCACTAATTTATCATTACCACGTTTAACTCTATGATAGACACCTTCAGGTATAATAAACCTATTCCCATTATTCATTTTGACCGGTAATTGATTGTCCATTTGAAGTTCCCAACCATTTCCCTCTATAATTTCAACTAAACGGTCTTCTCTATCTCTATGCCAAACAAGTTCTTCGGTTAACACGTCTTTATCGAATGTTCTAATTCTACTTTCACCGACTACGGTTTCCTCAAATGGGTGTTCATCGGTTATACTCTCAATCGCAACCGGTAATACGTCCCAATCGTCACTACTTAAACCAATTGAATCTACAGTATCACTAACCATACTATATACTTGAGGCCAAACCACTCTACGTTCGGCGTATTTTAACGTTGGTGACACACCCACCATAATTCTATTTGGTCTATAACCCTTTCTGATTTCAATATCTACGATTTCCATATTATCAACAGATTCAATATCCATTTTATCTAGTTGTCGATTAATAATCTTCTTTAAAATTCCTATATCTTCCATTACCAAAATCTACCCGGGACATTCTTCCCAAAATCTTTATGTGCTCTACAAGCCCAATATCCGGCCTTGGTTTTATCTTTTTTCTTATCACACCTATGTCGAGCCGCAAATGACTTTCTAGCTCCGGTATCGTTCCAATTAGCACTCATATCGGGTGAACCGTAAGAAACTTTTTTAATTTTACCTGTTGATGGGTTCTTAACATAAACATACCACTTTTTAGGTCCCCCTGTTTTAGGTTTATTTAAACTAACATCTTTACCTTTATATTCTGCTTCGGTTAAACCAAATATTTTTTTAGATTTGAGGTTAAGATTTGATGGTCTAATAAGTTTGGCTGGTATTGTTTCTAAATTAGACCTTAATGCTTTTTGGGCTCTATGATTTCCATCTAATATCCATTTAATTTTACCATATTCATCTACCATAATTAAAATAGGGTATTGAGATGAAACTTCTACTTGGCTAATTCTTTCTATTTCTTCAGGATTATTATCCCAATTTAGGACAATATTAGCTATTTTTTTAGTGGGTAAGTTTATAATTTTAACATCTTTTGTAAGTTCTAAAATATCTTGGAGAGTTATTTTATCCTCATCGTCTGACCAATACGTGTCCTCCCCTTGTTCGTCAATTTCATTTGCGTATGTACCATCCCAACTAAAAGCTTCTTCATTAATCATTGGTACTTCTAAGTAAATTTCTTCACCCGTGGTTAATTTAACTATTTTACCAAAATCACTTTCAATTATTTCTAATTCTTTTTCATTTAACCTTATTAGGTTTTTATTATATAGTTCTCTAACCTCAAAAATTAAGTCGAAGAACTTTTTGGAATTTGGTCTGAAAACGTTTTCAGTTAAAAATATTTGGTTTTTTAAATGGTAATCCAAATTATCGGACACTTTATTATTTTCTGTTAATCTCATTAGTTTAATGTATATTGATAAATAGTATGTTTTAATTTTATAGATTAAGTAACATATCCAATAATTCCTGTTGTGGAAACATATCAAACTTAGTACTTCTACAATTAGTGTGTGACCACAGACCTTTAGTGTTAGTACACATTGACACGCTACACTCATCAAATGCCTTCGCACCTTTCTCCCTTACTAATTCAGGTAAACCTTTTCGTATATCAATACCATCTCTATCTCCAATATATCTCAATAGTTTTTCTAACTCAGAAATTTGTTTATCACTGTACTTGTGCCAGTATTTAAAACCTCTAAATTCCTCATCTAACTCAACCACTTGACTTGGATGAGCTTCAGTACCAACATAAGTATAAAACTTGTCGGATGTCTTCTTTATCCATGTTTTACTACCGTTAATTCTTTTGTAATAACCACCTTCAGTTAGATACCCAAAGTTATTAACTTCGATACCAACAGAACCCCTATGCATTATATTGTTACCAATACCTAAATGCCAACCATATCCACCTTCCGGAAACGCTTGTACCGTAACCCCATCAAATTCATCATCATTATTTGTTATTTTCTGACCACCTAACACAAATTCTGTGGCAACTCTACCTCTATTATCTCCCTCCCAATTTTTAATCGTATTGTAAGGGTTATTCCATCCCGCAGTATGATGTATAAAAATCCAGTCTTTTTCCTCATTTGTCGTATAATATTCATTTTTTGACATATGTGACTTATTAATTACTATGTTAAAGTCTTCCGGTACAACAGGTTCTTCCATTTCGTCTGTGGTTATTATCCCTAACTTATACGCGACATCCCACGTATTTTTACCTACAATACCATCTGAGACTAAACCGTTAACCCTTTGGAACTCTACTGTCGACTTATGTGTTAGATTACCAAAATCCTCATCAACTTTATAGTTATATAATTGTAAATTTTTTAAAAATTCCTGCCAATAAGACACTATTAACCCTTTACTACCTTTTTTTATTGTTTCCATAATTAATTTGTTTTTATTATAAATATTTGATATTAAGTAAAACTAAGGGTTAACTTAATATACGTAAGAATATATCTTTATTTTTTTTTATAAATTACATATATTTATAATAAAAAACTATGATTATAGCAGAAATCACACCTACGGCACAACAAATAAAAACTATCACACCATTTAGTTCGGAAACCATAAGCCTAACCCATATGGCGGTAGTTTGTTATAACTACACACCCGGAGTCGACACTAATATTTTCTCGGCACAATTCGGAGTACCATTAATTAATCCCGAGGGGACAATGTTTAACATAACAAAAGGGGCAACTGAAAATGTTGTATTAACACAAAGTGAATTATCAACATGGGGAACTAATGATGAAAGTTTATTAAGTATAGTAGCAAATAAATTGGGCCTGACTATATTAAGCTTCACAAACACATAATTTGTCTTTTTGACAGTATTTTTTTAATGAACCTGACTATATGTCAGGTTTTTTTATTTGGTATAGTTTTGTTAATATACTTGATGTAATAAAATAAAATACATATACTTTAACAAAATTAGAAACATTATGGGAAAAATTATTGGAATTGATTTAGGCACAACTAACTCTTGTGTATCAGTTATGGAAGGTTCAGAACCTATCGTAATACCTAACTCTGAGGGGAAAAGAACCACCCCGTCAATAGTAGCCTTTCTTGAAAACGAAGGTGAAAGAAAAATTGGTGACCCGGCAAAACGACAGTCCGTTATGAATCCGGAAAAGACTATTTATTCAATTAAAAGATTTATGGGTTCGACTTACGACGAATCAAAAAGTGAAATTGGTAAAATGTCTTATAAAATCTCTAAAGGGGATAATAACTCACCTAGAGTTAATATATCGGATAGAAAATACTCCCCTCAGGAGATTTCGGCGATGGTACTTCAAAAAATGAAAAAAACCGCTGAAGAATACTTGGGTGAAAGTGTTACCGAAGCCGTTATCACAGTTCCTGCGTACTTCAATGATTCTCAAAGACAAGCAACTAAAGAAGCTGGTGAAATTGCGGGATTAAACGTTAGACGTATAATTAACGAACCAACTGCCGCAGCGTTAGCGTACGGTATGGACAAAAAAGGTAGTGATAAAGTTATTGCGGTATTTGACTGTGGTGGTGGAACTCACGATGTATCAATACTAGATTTAGGTGATGGTGTCTTTGAGGTTTTATCAACTGACGGTGATACTCACTTAGGTGGTGATGATTTTGATAATGTCATTGTTGACTTCTTAAAGTCAGAGTACAAATCCCAAAATGGGTTTGACCTATCTAACGACCCAATCGCTATTCAAAGGTTACGTGATTCAGCGGAAAAGGCTAAGATTGAACTTTCATCAACCGCTGAAACTGAAATTAACCTACCTTATTTAAGTGCGGATTCAACAGGACCTAAGCATTTAGTTACAAAGTTAACGAGAGCTAAATTCGAACAATTAACAGATTTATTAATTAAACGAACGATAGAACCTTGTAAAAAGGCTATGAGTAACGCTAACCTTACAGTTGGTGAAATTGATGAAGTGATTTTAGTTGGTGGTACGACAAGAATTCCAGCAATCCAAAAAGCGGTTAAAGATTTCTTCGGTAAGGAACCTTCAAAGGGGGTTAATCCGGACGAAGTTGTTGCTTTAGGTGCGGCTATACAAGGTGGTGTACTAAGTGGGGATATTAATGACGTACTCTTATTAGATGTAACACCTCTATCATTAGGTATTGAAACTATGGGTGGGGTATTTACAAAGTTAATCGAATCTAATACGACAATACCAAGTAAAAAGTCTCAGGTTTTCTCAACCGCTATTGATAATCAACCAAGTGTGGAGATTCATGTACTACAAGGTGAAAGAACTATGTCGAAAGATAATAAAACGATTGGACGTTTTCACTTAGACGGTTTACCACCTTCTCAAAGGGGTATTCCACAAATCGAAGTAATATTCGATATTGACGCGAACGGGATTATAAACGTATCGGCAGTGGATAAGGGTACTAATAAAACCCAATCAATTCGTATCGAATCGTCATCAGGACTTTCTAAAGAGGAGATTGAAAGAATGAAAGTTGAAGCCGAAGAAAATTCCGAATCTGACAATAAAATGAAGGAAGAGGTTGAGATGTTGAATTCGGCGGATAACCTAATTTTCCAAAGTAATAAAACTATTACGGATATGGGAGATAAGATTTCTGAAGAAGATAAAGAGGAGTTAAATGGTCTGATTGAAAAATTAAAAGATTCTCACTCTAAAAAAGAGATGGAGAATGTTAAAACACATATGGATGACCTAAACACCAAATTACAATCGGCTAGTCAAAAGATGTATGAAAATGTGTCTGAAGATGATGGGGTTGATATAGATTCTTCGGATGTCGAATTTGAGGAAGTTGACTAAATTTTTAATCCGGAATGTAATGTTCCGGATTTTTTTTTTCAAATGAAGTATATTAAGAATTAATATTTCATATTTCCGTAGTATTTATAGTAAGTAAATATTTATCATTATGAAAATAAAAATACAAGAAGAAAAGTTTAATAACCTTATTAATCACCTTTTAAAGGAAGATAAGTCACCAAATAAGAAAGAAAGGTGTGTATCAACTAATGTAATATCGTTAGATAATATTGTTGGACCCCAAAAAGATTATGAAAATTATACTTCTGATTTATATAAACGAAATGGAGGTATTAATGGAATGGCCGATACTTTAGACATATTAAAAACATTAAGGTTACACCCAAATATTAAAGACGGTGGTGAACACTTATCTTACGATTTAATGAACCATTTAGATAAATTTAGAGGTAGAAACTACTTTGACGAAACTAATAAAAATTGTTTTAAAGCTATGGATAAAGTAATTGAACTATATCGTGAAAATGAGCACGGTGAAGATTTGGTTAAAGATATTGAAAAAGTATTAAAACATACTGACCCAAATCCAAGAGCGAAAGAATATCTTAAGAGATGTCAGGTCTTAATTAAAGAAAAATAATATTATGGACACTAAAAATTGTACTTGTAACGAAAATTGTCTCACAGAAGGGTGTTCTTGCACTAATTGTGAATGTCAAATAAAATAACGACCCCCTTTTTAGGGGATTTAGGACCGTTACTGTTAAGGTAACGAAATTAAAAGGGATGTATCGCTACAATCCCTTTTTTCATTTTTACATATATTTATAATAAACAAACGATATGTCAAACAATAAAAAATTTTTCGGGTGGACTAATATTAAATGGTTTATAAAAGAAATCGTTAAACTATATAGTGATGAAAAATCTTATTTTTCCAAGAAAAGGGTGGAGTCCGGAGTCGCATTCCTAACTGGTCAAATAGGGATGGTATTTTTTTTATATAAAAAATACGAAACTTTAAGTATGTCTGATTTTATTATGTGGGCAACTTTAGAATTCGCAATATCAGGTTATTTAGTTAATCAAATACAAAAAGAAAAAAAAACAACTTTAACTGAAGAAAAAAACCCCACCGATTAAGGTAGGGTTTTTTATTTAAACGAAGTCCAACTCATTAGTGTCAGGGTCCCACTCAACGGTAAGTGGTTTGTTTTTATATTGGTATTTCTCGTTTAGAATTGAAGCGTTAATAAAATGTATACCATTATGAAATTTATAACCATAAGACCCATGTATATGTCCAAAAACGTGAATTTTAGGTTTAATTTCATCAACCTTAACTCTTAATAGAGAACATCCTAAATTCGGTTCATTATACGGAGGTCCACTAACATCTAAATGTCCCTGTGGAGGTCCGTGTGTAACTAGAATACCCGTATCTTTTGGAATTGCTTCCCATTTTGACATTAACGTATCCCCACCTTTCGGTAAGTTGAAAGCCCAATTATGAAACCATGGTTGCCAGGGAGACCCATAAATTTTAACACCTTCAACGATAGATTCATCATCTTGTAGATAAGTAACATCGTAGTTGTTTACAATCGTATTTGACTCTAACGGGTGACCTTCAAACATTTTGTCATGATTACCCGCAATAAAGATTTTATATTTGTAATCCTGTGATTCAAACCATTTACAAAAATCATGAATCTCTTGTTTTTTGTAACCACTATTCATTATATCTCCAGCGTGGATTAGTAAATTACCCCCTGGTAATTGACCATCAAGTTTATTATGTAATGTATGTGTGTCGGATATAAATGTGATTTTCATGTTTCTTTTTTTTTTATTTATTATCTACAAATATAACGAATAATTATTAAACCCACAAGAATATAATGATAAAAGGTTAAGTTTATTTTTAATTAAACTCTGAACCGTATAAATTAACTAATAACATTCTAGCCAATCTAAACTCGTCAACCCTATTTAATTTTAACCCGTACATATCGGCTATCTCCTTCAAATATGGGTACGCCTCACTAAATTTCATTTTACCTATTTCCACATCTATTTTTGTTTTGATATTGTTATCGCCAATTCCTTATTAAACCAACCAAATATAAGTTCCAACTCACCATTAAGTGATTTATCGTGAGTTACCTTAATAAACGGTAATAAGTATATTTGTGCGTAAATATCATATATATTTATATATTTTTTCATTTAACTAATTGTTGGGTTATTTTTACGGTAAATCTCAACAGTTGAAGCTTTACCACTATTATCTAAATGGTCGTATACTTCTAATTCCTTACCTTTAAAAAACACTTTGGAGATAAAATCCCAATCACCGTCGGGTGTTCCAATATCCCCGTGTTGGACACAGAAATCTTTAGCGGTTGGTACTTCATCAGATTGAAACTCTTCGTACTCAGCAATACCACCTTTATTCTCATCAAATATCGCAAGTATGTTGTCCACTTCAGACTTATCACCATCGCCCGGTATTGCCAAATAACCTTCATATGGTATGTCATCGGCGGAATCACCTAATATCTCATAGATATCCCCCATATCTGACGGTTCAAACTGTAAAACTTTCTCATCCTTCTCATTTCTAAGTAAGAACCAAAGACCACTATTGTCCAATCCACGAGATACATGGTAAAGGTCAGGACTATAAAGGTCATCAACAATACCTTCAATTTCAATGTCATGACGAATTTCCCATAGTTCGTCGGCACCATTGGTTTCCATTAAATCTTGGATAGATTTAACTTGTTCATCCGTTAGTGAGTGGCCAGTTGCTTCAACTTCCCAACCATACATTTCTAATTTATACTTCATATCTTATTGTTTTTTAAGTAAAACCCACAATGCTATATATATCCAAAAAGCCGCAGGTATAAAAAAGAGAAACGCAATTCTCCATAAGATTGGTGGTATTCCCGACCATTCTCCTATTCCTCCACAAACTCCACCAATAATACTACTTTCTCTACTTCTATTCATCATCTTTTTTTTTTATTATATTTCCAAATTCATCTATTTGCGGTGCGTTATTAAGTTCATAGATTATTCCAACCCACAATAACACAAATATCACTCCCGCTATTATTAATCCCACCATCTTTCTATATTTTGTTCCATTAATTTAAACAATAACTTACGTACTCTTTCGTGATTTATATGTCCGATGTTCATCGCAATCCTCTGTTTATCATCGGTACCATCCAATTTAAAAATACCTTCCCCATTTAGGGCTCTCTTGTAAATTAGAGGATATTTCTTAAAGTAATCATCAAAATTCTCCTCTAAGATTTTAGACTCCCAAGAACTATAACCTTCCCTTTCAGTAGGTTCAAACCAGTGTTTTGTCTTATGGTAGTCACTATACTCTGAACGATAAAACTCATCTTGAACCTTTTTCATTAATCGAACACAAGTCATCATAACTTCAGAATCTCTCTTGGCTCTAGTATGAATGTCCCTTTCTCCGATGTATTTAGACTGGGCCTTGATTTTGTACATCATTATCTCAAAGATATAATGAGAATCATAATGCCTGTCTTTCCAAATAATAGGTAACCAATACCACACACTCTTTATAGATTGTCCAAATATTCTAGGTAGACGACTAACCTCTCCCCATCTCCATTTTAATCTTGTAATTAATGGGGTTTTTTCCTCAGCCCATTTCTCAAATATATCTTTTTCCGGTTCCATAAGTCTTGTATTATCTTTTATTAATATATTTAGTTGCACCTAATAATAATCCTCTGATGTTATCGGCACCTGTTGGGTTTGCGCTTTGTATCGTGAACAATGGAACGTCTTGGTCATTATCTAAACAATAGTCAACCATCCAATTTGCAGCGTCTTTACCATCTTTAATTCCTTTCTTTTCCATTCTAGCCTTTCGTTTACTCATTCCCTTGTCGACTTTCTCGTCTGCAACATCCTGACCTAAATCATGGTCGAAAGCCACTTTATAAGGTAACCCATTTTCCGTAATCCATGTGATGAAATCTTCGTAGTTCTTTACCCAAACTACGTTTTCTCTATTCTCATCGAAATCAGAGGCGTATGATAATAACCAAGTTTCAGTGAACGGGTCTCTCATATCATCTAACCATAGTAATTTTTTCATATTATTTTTATTTTACGCTTAGTAACAAATCTAAATTTGTCATACATATCAGAATACTTTTTAAATTTATCACCATCGGTAACCCCCCACTTTGTAATAAATAAATGAAATAATTTATCACTAACCATTAAATGTGATTTTATCTCTGACGATTGTAATACACTTATAACCCAAGCGAAGTCTGTTATTTCAGTATTTAAATTAGTATTATCCATAATGTATATCTTTATATTTACAAATATAAGAATATAAAATCACATATTCAAACTTTTCAAATTATTTTATTTGTTTATAATTAGGGTATGATATATGACTTAGTTTTGGGGGATATAATTAACAACACTTTTAAAAGTGATGTAATACATTTATATGGTGAAGGTTCTGAGATTAAAGTGAACCACTTTAAATATTCGACTAACGCATCTAAATTTATAATTGATTGTACTTTATTGGTCAATCAAGTAGACGATACTATCGATAATTACCCATATGGTTTACATTTAATAATTGAAGAATCTTTAAAATGTATAGTTTTTACTGAACCATATGTGATTTCATCATCTATTGATGTGAAACTTTAATTAAACCTTGTTTTAACATATCGTAGTAAACCATTTCTCTAATTTGGTAAATAGGTTTTTTAGGTTCAATCATGGTTTCTTTTTCTACTCTAATCATAAAATCCACAAATACCCCTGATTGGTGTACATTATATAATAATTCTTCAGTATATTCTTCGTTGGTCATAATAAATGGTGTTTAATTTCTACAAATATAATAATTAATAGGTGTTTTACCAAACTAAAATCAACTTTTATTTGGAAAATACCCATATTTCACATATAGAAAAAGAAAAGGAAATTCAAATGAATTTCCTTTTTTATCTAACTTAATTTCGTTTAGTTAATTCCAACTAACTCTAAATCAAATATAAGTTTTTTACCTGCTAATGGGTGGTTAGCATCTACTATCGCAACCTCTTCTTTAAGTTCCGCGATTTTCACGTTGATTGGTCCTTGAGGTCCTTGACCTTGTAACATTTCACCAACCTTAACACCTTCCGGTAGTTGATTTAATGGGACTTCACTAACCATAAAATCTTTAACTTCACCGTAAGCGTCTTCAGGAGAAATCTCAACGGATTTCTTTTCCCCTTCACTCATATCGTATAAAGCACTTTCAAAACCTTTAATTAGTTGACCTTCCCCTAATTTTGCTTCGATAGGACCTCTACCCTCAGTTAATGATGTGTCGAAGATTGTACCATCTTCTAATTTACCTGTGTAATTTACCTTTACGGTATCACCTTGTTTTGTTTTTGACATAATTTTGTTTTTTTATATATAAGTATAAACGTATAACTTTATTTTCGAAATGGAAAGTTAAACCATTGTTTTTATTTTATTTATTCGTCATCTTAAAAAAAAGACGATAAGATATAAGCCAATTTATACCCTGTAAACGCCCCTAAAGCCGTTGGGACAGGAAATATTATAAACTTACCTAAACTTGTCACATATTTAGGTCTACTAACCACTCTCCCTAAAAAGAAATAATAAACCATATAACCAATAAGGACTAAAATATCTACCCGTTCCGATATAAAGACTATTAGGATTGCTCCAAGTAATCCAAATAGAAAATTATCTAAAACGGCGGACGCCAATTCTTTTGTTGGGGTATCCCTAAACTCCTTTTGTATTTTTTTAAGACTCATCTATTTAAATTTTTTAATATTCGTAATCATCATCATTATATTCCGTCTCGGAAGGTACTGACCACCCATCGTACTCAGTATTATCTAAATCAACATATTCGTTTGGGTCCATAATTTAATTACTTATTTGTGCTTTAATTGTTGGGTGATAATTGTAATCACGTATTTCATAATCAAATTCCCCGTCTAATAAATTCAGATTACTAAAATATACGGTTGGTAACCTATATGGTTCTCTCAACGTTTGTTCTCTTGATTGTTCTATATGGTTCGAATATAAATGAACATCACCTAAATTACCAATTAATTCATCAGGCACCATCCCAACTTCCTTAGCGATTAAACATAGTAAAGTCCCATAACTTGCGATATTAAAAGGTAACCCTAAAAATGTGTCCACACTTCTTTGGTTCCACATTAAGGATATAGACCTTCTTGGTATACCATAATGGTCCATATGTTCATGAAAATAATCCGATGACCTGTTCATTGGTACTCTACTACCATTATAAATATCTATCCTTTCATCCAACCCTAATTCTTTCGTATAAACTTGAAATCCATAATGACAAGGTGGAAGAACCATCGAATCCAACTCTCCTACATTCCAAGCATTAACCATAAGCCTGCGAGAATCCGGGTTTCTTTTTAACTGAAATATTAGGTTAGCGATTTGGTCGAGACTCATATCATAAGAACCGTCTCGTTCTTGTCTACCATCCCAATCTCTCCATTGCTTTCCGTAGATTGGGCCTAATTCTCCCCACTTCTGTGCAAACTCATCATTGGTTTTGATTTTGTTAATGAATTCTTTTTGACTGGGTAAAGATGATTGAATACCTGGCATTGTTGAAAATGTACTCATAAATGCTTTATAAGCATCTCCATTCCATATATTACACCCGTTATCCACCAAATACTTAATATTAGTATCTCCTTTTAAGAACCACTTTAATTCGGTCATCATAGTTTTAACCGCCATCTTCTTAGTAGTTAGCAGTGGAAACCCATCCGACATTTTATGTCTTATCTGTTTCCCAAATAATGAGATTGTCCCGGTTCCCGTCCTGTCGGATTTTTCAACTCCGTCATTTAAGATATCCCTTAGGAGACTTAAGTAATTTTTATCTAATTTATTCATCTCCTCCCCCATCATTTAAATTGTTACTACACGTCACTTCCCATCTTGGTTGTCCCGGTCTATGTGGGTCATATGTCCAATCAGTATATTTTCGAATCACCGGAGGATACTGAGTATCATTAGGCGTTCCAAACGGTAATACGAACTCATTTTTCTCCTTTAAAAGAACAATCGTCTCGTGTATCGTAATAAACTCGTTATCCTTTAATTCTTCAATTATTAAAACTTTTCTTTCACCATTATTGATAATGGTATCCGCATTTCGGATGGATATTTGTTTCAACTCAAGAAGTCTTTCAACTATTTTATCTTTCATAATTATTTTGATTTATTTCTTAACGTGAACCAATTAGTAATAGATAGTGTTGCAAATGCGTACAAAACTAATACCCCAACTATCCAATACCCCGAATATCTATGTGGGACATTATAATATAACATTGACGTGGTAAAGGCAAGTCCTAAAAACCACGCAATAGCCCATCCGTTTTGAGGTATCTTTTTAATGACTTTAGTTTCTATCTTTTTAACATTTTCATCATGAACAACTCTACTAAGAGCATCCTGTAAATCTTTACCGTAAGCCGGGACAACTTGAGTTTTTCCATCCTCATTTTTAATTGTAACCTCATACTTAAACCAACCATCGAATGATTTACTCTCTTTCCTTAATTCAGCGTTAATCGCTATCTTCTTTCTCTTTTTCATATTTATATGTGTTAACTACTTATTTTCCTTTCGTTTATTCTTAACCATTTGTTTTCGCTATTTAACTTAAACTCCCCAACAAAACCTTCAATCTTATTCCATTCTTCCGGAGAAATTAAAGATAATGTATCTTTGTTGTCAAAGTTATATAAAAAATATGATTTTCCAACTATAGGTTCAAAATTAAATTTTGATTCCCAAACCATAATGGAGTCGTTATACTGTTCATATAGTCTTTTAACTTGGTCAACAATCTCATTTTTTTCTTGGTTAAAGGTATCCATCATTTTTTTAGATGATTTTTCTCTAAACAATGGGACGTTAGGGACCTCAAACACGGCAGAACCTAAACTAGTTGGGTATTCTAAACTCTTAGAATAATATCCTTTTTCTTTGGACCATACAACTAAATCAGGTTTTTTACCCTCCATACTATTACCGTTTTTGGAATGATAAAGATAATTCTACTACGAATAGATGTACTTTAATTCCCCAAGCTGCCGTATGCAGACCTGGTCTAAGAAAAGTTCTTTTATTATACCATACCTTTATAGTAGGAATGATAAAAAAATCTTTCTTACTTATTTTACCTTTCTTCTCTCTGATAAACCATTTACTCATTTTACTCATTTTATATTTTTATTTAACATAAGTAAGTATATTGAAAACTTTCAAGTAAATCAACCTATTTTATACTTGTTACTTAGTTTTATTTATCTTACATTTGTATTTAAATCAATAAACATATAAAAATAAGATATGAATTACGGAAAAGAATTTCAAAAATACGCAATGAGTGACCATAGAGTTTCATCATTAGAAATGGACCAATACGGTAAGTTAGTCACCGGGTCAATGACACCTTATATATTGGAGGAGAGAGAAATGAGAGCAACACAACTCGACATTTTCTCAAGATTAATGATGGATAGGATAATATGGGTCTCAAGTGATGTAAATAGTAAAATGGCTTCTATAATCCAAGCACAACTAATGTTCTTAGATACCACCGATACTCAAGATATTAATCTTTATTTGGACACTCCGGGAGGTAGTGTACTTTCAGGTCTTGGAATTAGAGATACTATGAACTATGTTAAGTCTGACGTAGGTACTACTAATGTTGGTATGTGTGCATCTATGGGTTCCATACTATTATCTTCAGGTACAAAAGGTAAACGTTCTTCACTAATATTCTCTAAAGTTATGACTCACATGGTTAGTCACGGAAGTCAGGGTAATATTCAAGAAACGAGAATTAACCAAAAGGAGGCTGAAAAATATAACTATATGTTATTTAAAATATTAGCTGAGAACTCAGGTAAAAGTTTTGATGAGGTTTACGAATTGTCACGTAATGACAAATGGTTTAACTCTGATGAAGCTAAGAAATTTGGGTTGGTAGATAACGTAATCGGTACTGAAACTAATCCGACAATCACGGAAATGATGAAAGGGTTTGACAACTACTATAAAAAAGAAGTCTTGAAACGAAATTAATGACGTTAACCATAAAAAAAACCCCAATTAAGGGGTTTTTTTATTTTTAACTTATTTTAATTTATTTCTCAGTTTTAATTTTAGAGACTATCGACCATATACCACCAACAAGTGTTATAATCCCACCGGTTAGTTCCATAATGAATGTCTCGTCCGCAAAACCTTTAGCAACAACTATACCACCAACAAAGGTTAGTACGTGTCTAATAATACCCATTATTTGTTCTTGTTTCATCCTAAAGTGTTTTATTTTTTGTTTATTTTTTTAGATATGAAATTAACTAATATATCCCAATTTCTAGTTGCAAAAACTCCGAATGAAAACCCTGCAAATATTTTATATCCAAACGACCACAATATTAAACCTAAAACAAGACCTAATATTCCTTCAACACCGTTAGATATTAACCAACTTTTTATTCCATTAAATAAATTTTTTAATTTTCCCATAGTAATAGTTTTTTAATATAAATATCTAATTTTTTTAAAAAGCCAAAATAATGGTTGGAGTCACTTATTTATACCCCCTACAACCTATTTGGATTTGTTGTATTTGTCTCTTACCTTTTGTGAAATTGGTAATGCTTCGTTGTTTTCATCAATCCTAACGAACTTTATATTCGTAGACAGTATAATAGATTGTTTACCAGAATAAACGTTATGGGCCCTCGCTTCTAACTTTAAGGTGACCGACGTCCTACCAATAGTGTCGACCATTCCGTATATTTTTAGTAGATGTCCTTCTCTTGCAGGTTTCTTAAACAAACATTCATCAATTAGCACAGTGACCATACGAGGTGTGTCGGCTATTTGCGTGGCTAAGGCGGCGCCGGCAGCGTCACACCAAGCTAATAATTTTCCCCCGAATAAGTTTCCGTGGAATCCTAAATCACCCTTCTTAACCGGGTGAGTACTTATCAATGTCATTTTACTATAATCTTCAGCCCCCATATAATTTAATTCTTTATTTTAAAATGTCCCCAATCTTTACCGGAAACGTCATTATTAGGAAAATAAAATATAATTTCCTCATTGTCAAATTTTATAATTTTTTTAAATCCTGAGGGTACCGTAGCCCCACCATTAACAATCTTCAAATCACCTTCAAAACACACTGTAACCTCCACTACCACATTATCAAATATTTTCGATAGTCCTACCTCAAAACGTTCTAACTCTTTCCATGGACCTCTATTAAGACCTTGATGTTGTAGGACACAATTTAAATATGTAAATGTTTTTTTAAGTGTTTCTCGGTCACAATTAAACGCCGATGCCGGAGCTAAATGACCTTTATCCCACACATTATCGATATAATCATCGTTATCCGAAGTTTTAACACTATCAACCTTACGAAAATCTAACCCATTTCTAGATGATTCACCTAAAGGACATAATATTTTATATCTTAACCATAAAGGTTGTTGTAATTTTTCAGAATAAACTACATCAAATAAATCCGTATGAATGGTGTCAGTCACCACCGTATTGGTTTGACCAAATAACGATTGTGAGCATAATAATATTATTAATAAGTTAATCAAGTATTTCATTTATCTATATCTATTGAAAGTCCTTCTAAAAAATAAGGTGTTTGGGTTAAAGTCTACGGAACATACTAATAAAGTATCCATAATTGAATTTTTCAATTCATTAGACTCAGTTTGAGTCACAACATATTTGTCACTATTGTATTTAGTAAAAATAATATATCCCTTTCGACCATTCACAACTTTAAAGAGTTGAATTTGTGGGTATTTGTTAAACATTACCTTAGAGTTTAGTACATCGTTCAGTATTTCAACTTCGGTTAATATCATTTAACCACCATTTTAGAATGTAATTCTACGGTAAGGCCCATTAGATTATGTAATTCTAACCATATCTCATTCATAATATCTTCCTGTCTAGATGTTAGATACTGATTATCCTTATCCACCGGGAAATATATTACAACAACTGGTTGAGAAAAACCCTCGAGTGGTGTGTCAACATTAATTTCATTAGATAAGTGGTCAGGTGGTAAAATTTTTATATTTGATACCTCATCAAACTTAAGATTATCTAATAAACCCTGAGCAATAGATAAAAATTTACCATATTGTTTTTTGTTAACTAACACTTCCATATTTAAAATTTTTCTTCCGTTATTTTAATTTCATAAAAATCAATAAGTACTCCGGCGGGTTCGATACCAAATAAATTTTTCACTTCTTCCTGAATTCCATATTTAAATTCCATTCTATTTTTGTGACCTTCCTTTACGGTGTTAGGTTCAAATACGATACGAATAAAAGGTATTTCTTTTTTTTCAATACCCCCAATTCCCCTATAATTACCCCAACTACCAATAGTTTTACCCCTAACTTCGATTTCACTTATGTTAGGATAGTTAGACTTCAAATACAACTCTATCGATTTATATAATTGACTTTCGTTTAATATATATTTCATTATTTATATTGTTTATATTCTCCAACGTGAATGTTGACATAAGATTTTTTATCACTTAAACCAAATGATTTATACTCTACCTTCATATTATCAGGTAAAAAATCATACATTTGGTTTAACTCGTTATTTATTTGATTACTCAAATCATAATACAGTTGGAATATATCGTCAGGACCATAATATATTTCGTCCCTATGAATAAAACCGGACAACGTAGATGTAGATAGGGCAGATGGACCATTCGTCTCATAATCTTGAACCCAAGGGTCACCTAGTTTATGACCATTTTCTTCGGTTAATTGGAACCAGTCAACATTTAAATCAATAAACAATACTGCTTCAAACTTTTTATAATCATCGATTAACTCACTACCTTTAATAAAAGGGTGTTTTTTCATTACCGCCTTCACGATTAAGTCAATCCCCTTTGTTTGGTCTTTGGTTAGTTTATCCATTTTAAAATTTCTTTATTATAAATACTCGTCATTATGTTAATTAACATCAAATATAACCATAAATATAGTATTTATAACTATGGATATTAATTTAGACGTATTTAAAAAAGTTTTAGAAAAGGCGATATTTGGACCTTTAGGGGTACATTTTAATGTAAAAGCTACTAATCGGGGAGGTATGTTCTCTAGAGATGAACATATAGAAATAAAAATTTTTGTTGACTTAGAAAAGTTTATGCCGGTAGGTAACGACTATAACCCTGAATATGAAGATTCGTTATACTCAATAGATGACACTTTAGAGTATGGTTTAGCAATATTAGGTCTAAAGACAAATGATGTTGTAGTCTTTTACGATTACGTTAAACATAGGTCTATCGATGGTATACTGGAAAAAATGACTAAAGAATTACAATATAAAGTATCTGACGAGTTTGAGGTACCTCTTAATGAATTACAAGACCTCAAATATTATTTTTATGGAGCAGAATCCGAGGGAATCTATATTAGGATAGAGTGTGATTTCTACGACTTAAGTTACGTCTTACCGGACCCTATTGATAAAACTCGAGCTGAAGACATTGCAAAAGATATTTTCTACAATCAAAAAAACCTTCTTTTATATGGACTTAGTGACACATACGATTTAGATATCCTTGATTAATTATCGTTTTCAATATTCTATTCACATCTTAAATAATTCGTAGGTACTGTTACCTGTTTTAAATTTAACATAATCCTCCCTATGTTCTAATATTTTGCCATTTTATTTGTTTAATTTATGATGCTCTTCCCAATTGTTATAAGTTAATCCCCATTGTAGATTAAACCACATCATTTCCTTCTCTGCTGCTTTAGCATAAGTCCTTAAATTCTTCATAAGGTATTTCTCACCCCATTTTTTAAACTCCTCACCTTGTTCTACCGTCATTGTGTATTTTTGAAACCAATCCTCTACACCTAAAACGTCATCATATGTAACATCATGACCAGCAATAATAAACATTTGATTGATTAAATCAACT